>JAABUO010002480.1_pt1 | contig 22418 bp, 23 predicted proteins | sample 5559291 | NCBI WGS metagenome assembly JAABUO01 (sample SAMN10711878, study PRJNA513372) | rock metagenome | isolation source: Antarctica rocks | place: Antarctica: Victoria Land, Finger Mt sud
CGCCGCGCCAGACAGATGAGGTTGGGCGGGCGCGGGCGGCGCGGCGTGGGCGCGTCAAGGCACCCCCTGCGGAGGCTGTCGCCTGACCACGGTTTAGTGGGGCACTACCTGGTCATCGCTACCCTCTGGCAAGATGGTCTACCTTTCCATGAAGAGATCAACGGGCTCGCCGTCTATCGTCTGCGCGGGCTAGCCCAGCGTCTGCCGCTGCTCTACGCGCAGCCGCGCAAGCGCTACCATCCGCCTTTCCCCGATCCGCTGGTGGCGCGTGAGTTGGCTTCTTTGATCGCGCGTGAGCGGCCGGATGTCGTGCATGGGCACTCCTGGGCGCTCCTATCCGCGCTGCCGATCTGTCGCGCGCGCCGCCTCGCCACCGTGCTCACCCTGCACGACTATGCTCTGCTGTGCCCCAAGAAAACCATGCTCTATGATGATGAGCGCCCCTGTGTCGACGGCCTGAGCTGGGATTGTTTACGGTGCGCTCCCGCGATGTATGGACGGCCACGGGGCCTGGCGGTCACGGCCGGGCTGGCGCTGGGACGCAAGGGCGCCGAGGGCATCGACCGTTTCATCGCCATCAGTGCGCATGTCGCCATGACGCACACGCGGACCGGGCTGCTGGATGCCGTGCGGGTCGATACGGTCCCCAACTTCGTGCGCGACGATGTGCTGTGCGCGCCGCGTGATACAGGCCCTCGGCGGTTGCCCGGTTTGCCCGACGAGTACATCCTGTTCGCCGGCGCGCTGGGGCGGCACAAGGGACTACATCTCCTGCTCGACGCTTACGCGCGCCTCGCGCGTGACATCCCGCTCGTGCTCATGGGGCCGGCGTGTCCTGATACGCCGGCCGTCCTGCCCCTAGGCGTTATCACGATAGGAGACCGTGCCCACGATGATGTCATCGCGGCGATCGACGGGTGCCGCTTCCTGGTCAGCCCGGCGTTGTGGCCCGAGCCGTTCGGCCTCGTCCTTATCGAGGCGATGGCGCGCGGCAAGGCTGTGGTGGCGAGCCGTGCGGGTGGGCCGCGCGAGATCGTGCGCGACGGCGAAACGGGGTTGCTGGTCACGCCCGGCGATACGGAGGCGCTGGCGCGGGCGCTGCGTCTGCTGGTCGACGAGCCGTGCTTGGCCACGCGAATGGGGCGCGCGGGGGCGGCCCAGTGCGCCGCCTCTTTCAGCGCCGCCGCCGCCATGCCACGGATTGAGGCCGTCTATGATGCCGCGTACCGGGCGCGCTGGGCCATACAAGAGTAGGAGTGGATATGGTTGCGCTCATGCGAAACTGGCGGCTCTCCCCGCGAAAAGCGCCCCGCGCTCTGATGCGTCTGTGCCAGGATTCGCTGCTGCGCAACAGCGTCTACAACATGAGCGCGACGATCGTCACGGCCCTGCTCGGCTACGTGTACTGGGTCGTGGCCGCGCGCGCCTACCAACCGCGCGCCGTTGGCTCCGGTGCCGCCATAGTGTCCGCCATGACCCTGGCCGCGCTGCTCGCCAACTTCGGCGTCGGGTCGGCGCTGGTCGCGGTACTGCCAGGACGCGCTAACGGCTTTGCCTGGTCGCGCACGCTCAACGCCGCGCTCGTCCTTAGCTTGGTGTCAGGGGTGATCGTCGGGAGCATCGTGACCACCATCCTCCCCCTGCTCTCGGCGCGACTGGATGCCGGCGTCGACCCCGATCCTTCCTACGCGCTACTGTTCATCGTAGGCGTGGCGTTGTGGACCGTGTCGACGACGCTCGACGGCGCTTTTGTGGCCGAGCGGGCTACGGGCCATGTCCTCGCGCGGAGCGCGCTGTTCGCGGCGGTGAAGATACCGTTGCTCGTGACGCCGCTTTTACAAACGGGCCCGCCTGGCGAGGGCATCCTCGTCTCGTGGGTCTTGGCCACGGCCATCTCCTGCGTCGCGGGCTTCGTCCAGTTGAATCGGCTTGGCCGCGGCTATCGTTACACGGTGCGCGGCGTCGCGGGGGAAGCGCGGAGGCTGCCGCGCTCGCTCGCCGGGCAGCACCTCATCAACCTGGGCGGTTCGGCCCCTATGTATCTGCTGCCCCTCCTCGTGGCGGTGCGGTTGTCGACGACGGCGAACGCCTATTTCTACACGGCCTGGAAGGTGGGCAGCTTGTTTTTTATGATCTCGCCTGCCGTGGCGGCGTCTCTGTTCGCCGAAGGGGCGTACCATCCGGAGGCGCTGCCGGGCCAGGCGCGTCGCGCGGGCCTGATGATAGCGTCGCTGCTGGGTCCGTCGATACTAATCCTCCTGCCCGGCGCCCCTATGATCATGGGCCTGTTCGGGGGCGAGTATGCGCGGCACGGGCTGACCCTGCTAGCGCTGCTCGTCCTCTCGGCCGTACCCGACGCGCTCACGAACGTCTACGTGAGCGTGCTTCGCGTGCGTGGTCAGATATGGCGCGCCGCGGGGCTGAACGTGGGCATGGCCGTCGTCGCGCTGGCGCTGGCCTGGGTCGCGCTCCCGCTCCTGGGTATCGCGGGAGCGGGCCTGGCCTGGCTCATCGCCCAGGTCTGCGGCGCCATTTTTGTGGCTGTGCACGTCGGCCACGCCTGCTGGTGTCGCTGGGGCGCCTACATGAAAGGGTGGGTAGCGCCGTCGGGGATAATGGCGGCGAGAGGACGGCGCGTTGACGCGTAAACCGCACCTTGTGTATTGGCGGAACATTCCGGTCAAGGGCCTGTACTGCTACGCTCGACCACGCCTGACGGGATGCAACGCCGTGCTACTGTGTCGTTATCTCCTGGTACGGTTGCGGCTGCGTCACCGCAATCTACGCACCGGCTACTTCCATCTTGGTCAGGGAGCGGACATTATCATTGGGCCACGGGCGCGGGTGCGCTTCGGGCGCGAGGTGCGCTTCATGCGCGATTTTACCGGTCACTTCATGGGGCGGGTCACGCTGGGCGACGGCGTCTTTTTCAACCGCGGCTGCCACGTCGTGGCGCGCGAAAGCCTCACGGTCGGAGCCTATTCCCTGTTCGGCGAGGGTGTCTCGATCCATGACGACAACCACGTCATGGGACGCGGTGACGATCCTATCGCCTCGCGTGGGTTCGTCACGCGGCCCGTCGTGATCGGACGCAACGTGTGGGTCGGCGCCAAGGCTGTCATTCTGCCAGGCGTCCATATTGGCGACAACGCCGTCGTCGGCGCCGGCGCCATAGTTACGCGCGATGTGCCCCCCCACGCTGTCGTCGCGGGTGTCCCCGCGCGCATTATAACTTTCGCACAGTAGCCGCTTGCCTCCATGCCGGTGATCGAGCGGGACGTGCGTGCGTGCGCGTCCCCGCCACCGGCTCAGTGGAAGCCGAACAAGAGCGACTGCACCACGAGATGCCAGCCGTCGACCATGACGAAGAGCAGCAGCTTGAAGGGCAACGAGATGGTCGTGGGCGGCAGCATCATCATGCCCATCGCCATCAAGGCGCTGGAGACAACGATGTCGATCACCAGGAACGGCAGGAAGATCATGAAGCCGATCTGAAATGCCGTACGCAACTCGCTCAAGATGAAGGCCGGCACGAGCACGATCGTGGGTACGTCGGCCGTGGTGCGCGGGCGCGGCTCGTGCGCGACGTAGACCATCAGCGAGAGATCGCTCTCGTGGACCTGCTTGAACATGAAGCGCCGCACCGGGGCCTGCGCGCGGTCCATCGCCTGCGCCTGCGTGATACTGCCCTTGAGCAACGGCTGCAGCGCTGTGTTGTTGATCGAGGTCAGCGTCGGCGTCATGATGAAGAAGGTCAGGAACAGGGCCAGCCCCGTGAGCACCTGGTTCGGCGGCGTCTGCGGCACGCCGATGGCCGAGCGCACGAACCCTAGCACGACGATGATGCGTGTGAACGCGGTGAGCATGATGACGAGCGAGGGCGCCAGCGTCAGCAGCGTGATCAGGATCAGCACCTGTACGGCGCTGGACACACCATCGCTGCCGTGGCCGACGCCGATGTGGATGGGGGGTATGGTCATAGCGCCTCAATCTTCTCACGTAGTTGGCGCATCCGCTCACATGGGCATCGGGGGTCCCGGCGCCGCCTTGGCCGTTGGCGCGCGCCGCGTCCGTGCTCGCGCTCGGGCCCGCCGAACCGTACATGACGTCCGACGCCGTGCTCATCCGAGGGATAGCTGGCGCGCTGTCCGTCGCCGCATGCGCCGCGGCTGGCCGCGTCACAGCCTCTTTGAGGGCCGCCGCGAAGCTGGGCCGCGCGCCGTCCGCTGGCGTGCGCGGGCGCTGGGGACCGTAGCGTGCCCGCAGCGCCGCCACCTCCGTGGGGTCATCGATCGTGGCGAGGGCGGACATGTCCGTTGTCCCGACGCCGACGAGCACGAGCCGCTCCCCGAGGTCAAGCAGGCACGCGCGTTTCTTATCGCCGAGCGTTTCGTTGTACAGGACCATGCCGCCGGGTGTCAGGCCGGCCCCCGCTCCTTGGAACCGCGGCGCCACGGCGCGCAGAATGCGTAAAGCGACGAACAACAGCGCCAGTACGGCGACGAACTTGGCGAGCAGCCCCAACAAGCTCGCGCCGCTCAATGTGGCGTCCGCGCCGGCTCCCACCGGTGTATAGGCTGGCAGATGCAGTGGCGTCGTGTCGGACGAGGACCCGCCCGCCGCGTGGGCGCCGGCAGGGGGCGCCGCGTAGGCCGCGTTCCCGGCTGGCAACGCGGGCGCCGTGGCGGGCACGCCGGCCACTTGTTGAGCGGTCGCTGGCAGCGCGGGCGGTGTGGCCGCTGGACCCGCGGCGTAGACCTCGCGCCCCGCCGGCGCGCACAGTATACCCAGGCACATAAGGGCGACGAGCAGCGCCTTGAGCGGAGGTATGGTCATTGTATGCTCCGCCGCCCGGCGTTGCGCACGATCTCGGTGATGCGCACCCCAAAGCTCTCGTCGACGATCACGACTTCGCCGTGCGCGATGAGGCGGTCGTTGACCAGGATGTCGACCGCCTCGCCGGCCAGTCGATCGAGCTGCACGACCGAGCCGGGTCCCAGGCCCAGGATGTCACGAACGGTCATGGACGCGCGGCCCAGCTCGACGGAGACGTGTAGTGGGACATCCTTGATCAAGTCGATGCTCTGCCCACGCCCGTTCCCCTGTTCTGGCCCGAGCGGCTTGAAGTAGGCCGCCTCCACGGGCGCATTCCGTCGCGCGGTAACCTCCGCCCTCGGCGTCCCCTCGACAGAGGGCGCCGGCGCCGCGTCCGCGGCGGGGATAGCTCCACCGCTATCCAGTCCTTGCCCGTCGTCAGCGGCGTCGGCGAGGCCAAGTAGCGCCCGCTCCGCCCGCTCGCCAAACACGATATGCAGGTGACAGGGCAGCCCCTCGGCTCCCGTCAGCGTGACGCTAGCCACGTAGAGGGGGTCGTCTGCGGCCACAAGCTCCGGCAACTCAGCGCCCGTGGCGGGGAGCGGCTCCAGGTTGGCGAGCCAGGCGCGTGGCGTCGGGCGTAGCCATGTCAGCTCTCCGACCAGGCTATCGAGGAACGTGCTGACGATGTCGCCGAGGCTGAGCAACGGCTCGGCCGCGATCACCTCTTCCGGCGTGGAGGCCGGCAGCTCGAACAGGCGCGTCAGGTCCGCGGCGTCCGCGAGTACGACGACGCCGTGGTGGAGGTCGGCGGGCCGTTCGAACCGCATGTCCACGAGCATGTTGACGCCAAGCGCGGCGATGTCGTCCGGCGTCAGCGCGCGACGTTCCTCGAAAGCGACGCGGATTGGTTGGCTCGTCATCCCACCCAGCACCTCTTGCGCCGCCTGTTGGATCACGGCGTATGCCCCGCTCACGCTGGGCTCGCTCAGGTAGGTTGGACTGTCAGCTAAAGTCATGCCGGGTCATCTCCCTCATGTAGCACCCCTAGTATCTGGACGGCGATGTGTCCGTGCGCCAGGCCAGGCCGGACGACGTAGGTCGGCTTTCCGTTGATCGAGAGGCCGAGCGGATCGCTCGCCAGCCCATCCAGGCGGATGACATCGTCGATGTGGAGGTCGCCAACCGCCGAGAGCGGCAGCGCCGTGGCGCCCAGCAGGGCGACGAGGGGGACTGTCACCCGCTGCAAGCGCTGGCGCGTGTCGGCGTTCTCCTCCGCCGCCCCTTCAGCCGGCGCGGTCGCGAACAGCGTTTGCACGTTGAGACCGGCCGCGATCGGCTCGATCACCGAGTAGGGCAGGCACAGGCTCAAGGTGGTTTGGTGGTCCTGCACGCGCAGGTCGAACAGGAGCAGCGCTACCACCTCGTTGGGCGGCGCGATCTGCAGGAAGCGCGACGAATATTCGAGCCGCTGTAACCGCGCCTCAATCGGGAAAATATGCCGCCAGGACTGCGAGAACGCGTCAAGGAATATGGTCGAGATCGACTGCAGCAGCACCTCCTCGATCTCCGTGACCTCGCGCATACTCTGCGGCGCCTTGCCAATGCCTCCCAGATAGCGGTCGAGCATTACGAAAGCGGTTCCCAGGTCGTACTCGAACACGAATGTTCCAGGGAGCGGGTCGGCCGTGGCTAGGTTCAGCAGTGTCGTCTCCGGCAGCGTATGCGCGTAGTCGCCAAACACATCCTGCTCCACCGACACGAGCGCTACATGCACCTGTGAGCGCAACACCCCCGAGAGAGTCGTGCCTAACAGGCGTGCGAAACCCTCAAAGATCATCTGTAGCGTGCGCAGTTGCTCTTTGGAGAGCTTGCTCGGGTGCCGGAAGTCGTAGGGCCGCACCGAGTGGAAGCGCTCCAGCGCGCCCCCCTCCGGCGACGGTATGTCGTCGCCGCCGGCCGCGAGTTCCGCGAACAGGGCGTCTATCTGGTTTTGTGAGAGCAGATCATCAGGCATTATTGACTACTGTGGGTACAGAATAACGATATCGGCGCGCCGGTTGCGCGCGCGCCCCTCGGCGGTACGGTTCGAGGCGACCGGCTGGTATTGCCCGAGTCCTTCCGCGGCCAGCCGCGTCGCCGCGATTCTTCCCGGCCCGCTCAGGTATTCGGCGATCGCATCGGCGCGCCGGGACGACAGTTCCCAACTGGACGCGTAGGCCGGGTCGGCCGAGGGCTGATTGTCGGTGTTGCCCTCGATGCGGAGCCGGTTCGGCAGCGTGCGCACGAGTCCCGCGATCCGTCCGAGCAAGACGTAGGAATCGGGCTTGAGGTCAGCGCCGCCGGGGTAAAACAACAGGTTGCCCGCGAGCGTGAGCACGATGCCCTCGTGCGATTGGCCCACCTGTATCACGTTGGCGCTCAGGCCCAGTTCCTTCGACAATTTCAACATCTCCTCGCGTAACTGCTTGACCAATTTACCTTTGCTGGGGATAATGCCCGCGATTTTTTGCGTCTTACCCGGCGATCCACCGACCTGGATAAGTTGGAATGAGCCGTTGTTGAAGGCCTGCCGCAGGGCCCCCGTCAGGTCGTTGAACTTGCGCGCGTCGGTCGACGACATCGCGTAGAGCAGAATAAAGAAGACCAACAGCAGCGTGATCAAGTCCGAGTAGGTCAGCAACCAGCGCTCACTGTTTTCCTTGACCACCTTCGGCTTGCGCGCCATGATTACGCCCCCGCCTGCGCCGGGACGCCGGCCCCTTCGGGCGCCGCCGCGGCCTTCCCCTTCTTGGCTTTAGCGGGGCCGACGTAGCCGCTGAGCTTCTCGCGCACGATGCGCGGGTTGTCGCCCGCCTGCAGCGCCGCCACGCCGTCGATGACCAGCGCGGCGTGCTCGGCTTCCTCGGCCGAACGGCGCTTGAGCTTGCCCGCGACGGGCAGCCAGAACAGATTGGCTGAGCCCACGCCGTAGAGCGTAGCGGTGAAGGCGACGGCAATAGCCTTGGCCAACTCGTCGGCCTTACCCATGTGCGCCAGGATACGGATGAGGCCCATGACCGTACCCAGGATACCCAGCGCCGGCGCGTAGCCGCCCAAGCCCTCGAATAACCCAACGCCGACCTCATGGCGCGCCTCGCGGGCCACGACCTCGATCTCCAGTACCGCTTTGACGACCTCGGGGTCGGTTCCGTCGACGACCAACATGATGCCCTTCTTGAGCAGCGGCTCGGTGATCCCGGCCGCCTCTTGTTCGAGCGCCAGCAAGCCGTCGCGCCGCGCGCGCTCGGCCAGATGCACGAACTGCTCTACCAGCGCCGCGCCATCGTGCTTGGGCTCCTTAAACGCCAGCATGATGAGCTTGGGCACGCGCATGACCAGGCTCAACGGGAAGGCCACGAGCGCGATGCCGACGCAACCGCCGAAGATGAGCAGCGTCGCTGATACGTTGAAGTACGAGAGGAGATCGCCGCCCTCGATCACCACCGAGCCGGCGATGGCGCCCAGGCCGACGACGAAGCCGATCGCCGTGCCCTTGTCGAAACCCTTCTTCACGCCTGCCCCTCCAACATCCCAAGACCGGTGTGAATGCGACGCCGGAAGTCCACGACCAGTTGCGCCACCTCGTCGACCTCCTCGCGCACGACGTAGTGATGTCCATTGGTGAGCGTGAGGACCGTATCGGGTGTCGCCTCAGCGCACTCAATGAGGTCCGCGTTCAGGACAAACCGGGTCCCATCAAAACGGGTTAGCCACACCATCTCTGCGTCCTCTACGACCTTCATCATCTTATGGATTGGCGGGCAATGTTGTCACGATGTGACTTTCCCCCAAGGGGTTGTCCTCACGGACCTCGCGCCCTGGCCGCACCTTCACGGGTTATGCAGTCATGGTAGATCGAAGAGTGGCGGGAGCCGATAGCCAATTAGTACCAGTGCTAGCGACTGGCACTGCGGAAATCGGCGAACCTGCCGATAGGCGCTTGACGAGCATGGCGCGTACTGGACCGTCATGACCGGCCCCGAGGGCAACGAGTTCTGCCTCCAGTAGGCTCCCGAAGGCTATTCGGGACCCTTTCCACGACTCCTGGTAAACCTAACACTATAGGTACCCGTTCGACTGATGAGACGATTGAAAGGAGTCGAGTCGTATGACCGTACAGACGCCCGCGCCGACAAATGATCGCCTGGACACCTTAGAGCAGGTCCTGGCCGGCTTGATGCGCCGCTACCAGGAGCGCGTCCCCGACGTAGGCGCCATCATCAGAGATATGGTCGCGGATGGCCTGATCGCGCGGCCCCAAGACATCGAGAACGACCACATCGCCTTCCGCACCATGGGCGTGCCGTCCCTGGGCATCCGCTCGTTCGAGCGGATCTTCCTGCACTACGGCTACGAGAAACGCGAGGCCTACGACTTCCCCGCTAAGAAGCTCGACGCCTACTGGTACAGCCCGCCCGAGCCGCGCCTCCCACGTATCTTCGTCTCGGAGCTGCGCGTACGCGACCTCAGTGACGAGGCCCAGCGCATCATCACGTCCTACACCGGCGAGGTCACGCACGACCCCGTGGACGACCTGGACCTCGACGACGCGGCCTCGGTCGACACCTTTTTGCACCGCGCGCTGTGGCGGCTGCCCACCTGGGCGGACTACCGGCGGCTGCAAGAGGAGAGCGAGTACGCGGCGTGGGTCATCTACAACCGCTACTACCTCAACCACTTCACCATCAGCGTGCACAACCTACCGGCGGGGTACGATACCATCGCGGACTTCAACCGCTTCCTCCAGGGGCACGGCGTCACGCTGAACGACTCCGGCGGCGCGATCAAGCAGAGCCCCGACGGCGGCCTGCTGCAGAGTTCGACCGTCGCGGAGATGATCGAGGCCACGTTCGCGGGCGGCGAGAGCCATGCCATCAGCGGTTCCTACGTCGAGTTCGCCGAGCGCCGCGTGCTGCCCCAATATCAGGACCTGCTTCGTGAGCAACTGGGGCGACAGCACCGCCGCGACGGCTTCGAGGCCGGCAACGCCGACAAGATCTTCGAGAGCACCTACTCCAGCCAGACGCAACATCGGCTTGGTTCATAAGTCGGCGCCGGCTTGGTTCATAAGTCGGCGCCGGCTTGGTTCATAAGTCGGCGCCGCTAAAAGAACGAGGTGAGAAAGGATAACGCGTGCCCAGTCGCAAAACAACGTTCGACGCGCCGACCGGTGTTTCGCCGTATCTCCGCGAGCTTCTGGGGGACCGTCAGCGCCACGTCGATATCGTACGCGCGCGCCTGTTCGCCTACTACGGCTATCCCGGCGGCGAGCCTTCCGGCGACCCCGTCGGCGGCATCGTGGGCACGATCCTCTCGCAGCACACCTCGGACACAAACTCTCACCGCGCCTACGCCGCCCTGCGCGCCCGCTTCCCGACCTGGGCCGAGGTTGCCGACGCCCCGGTCGCGGCGGTCGAGGAAGCTATCCGCTCGGGCGGACTGGCCGCGCAAAAAGCGCCGCGCATCCAGGCCACGCTATGCGCCATCCACGACCGCTTCGGAGCCTACGACCTTTCCGTCCTCGCCAGCATGCCGCGCGACGAGGCGCGCGGCATGCTGATGAGCCTCGGCAGCGGCATCGGCCCCAAAACCGCCTCGTGCGTGCTGCTTTTCAGCGTTGGCATCCCGGCCTTCTGCGTCGACACGCACATCCAGCGCATCTGCGCCCGCCTCGGCCTCATCAACGCCAAGGACAGCGCCGAGAAAGCCCAACACCTCCTGGAGGCCACCGTCCCGCCCGAAGATGTGCGCGCCATGCACGTCGACATGATCCGTCATGGCCGGGGACTCTGCCGCGCCCAACGGCCACAGTGCGCGCGTTGCCCGCTACGAGAGATGTGCGTGTACGGGTCTACCAACGCCAGACACGCGGCGGACGACTAATATCGCGGCCGCCTGCAAGAGCTGACCGCGCGGCGGGCGATCTGTCCTTTACCATCAAGCGGCGGGTGCTCCAGCTCGTGGTTGATTGGATCGTCGTCGCCGGGGTGATCTTGGCGCTCGGTCAGCGCATAGCCAGTTCTATCATGCGCGCGACCAATTTGGGGGTGAGAGGTGGCCTGCGGGACGATCTTACGGGCATGGTTACCCGAGGCGGACAAAGTAGCTGCGGCAGGCAAAGTCGATGAGATCCTTGCGCAACGTCGCCGGGACATCGTAGTAGCGGGACGCGCTCAGGAGCTGGTTCAGGAGGTCGCGTGGGTGGCAGGCTTGCGGGTCGCGCCCCATCTTGTCGTAGTATTCGCTCATCAAGTAGTCGAAAGCCTCCTCGACGTACTCGACGCCCTTGGCCCTGGCCACGCGCTTGAAGATCTCCTTGAACTGCTCGGCCGTGGGCGACGGCACCTCGATTTTGTACTGCATGCGCCGCAGAAAGGCGTCGTCGACCAGGTCTTTGGGCGATAGGTTGGTGGAGAAGACGATCAACTCCTCGAACGGTACCTTGATCTTGACGCCCGTAGCTAGATTGAGGTAGTCGACGTGCTTCTCCAGCGGGACGATCCAGCGGTTGAGCAGCGCGGCGGGCGAGCACTGCTGGCGGCCGAAGTCGTCGATGAGGAACATGCCGCAGTTAGCCTTCATCTGTAGCGGCGCCTCGTAGGTCTTGCTCTCTTGCGAATAAGTCAGGTCGAGCGCCGAGAGAGTCAACTCGCCGCCGGCTATAACCGTGGGGCGCTTGGAGCGCACCCAGCGTCCGTCGACCTCGTGCGATGTCTCCTCCACGGCATGGTGCACCGATTCGTCGAAGATGCGGATGATTTCACCCTCCACGATGACGGCCTGCGGGATGTACACGTCGCCGCCCAGGCAGGTAGTAGCGATCTCGGCAATGGTCGTCTTGCCATTGCCGGGGGCGCCGAACACGAAGATCGACTCGCCCGAGTTGATGGCCGGCCCTAATTGCTCGAGCACACTGGGCGCGAGCACCATCGTCGAGAAGGCGCGCTCGACCACGTCGCGCGTGACGTGCGCGTCACGGGCGCGCTGCCGGCTCACCACATAGGTATAATCCTCGAGCGTAACGGGGCAGGCCCCCGCGTAGTTGGAACGTCCCAGCAGTTCATGTACTTTGTGCACGCCCTTGTCGGTTAGGGCGTACTTGTAGAGCACGGGGTGTGGACCGTTGGTTCCCTGTACTTCGATGAAGTAGCGTGTCTTGAGTTCTTCAAGCAGCCCATCGACGAGGTTACGGTAGGGCAGTTTGATGACCTCGACGACCTTGCGCGCCTCGATCACCCCCTGGAAATAGAAAATCTTCAGGATGAGGTCGGAGATAAAGCCCGCCTCGAGACCGGTGTCCTCGACACACTCGATCGGCGGGGGTGTGAGCGCGATGGGCGCCGCGTCCACGACGGGCGTCGGCGCCGGGGGTGGCGGTGGCGCGGCCAGGGTCGGCGTGCGCTCGACGCCGGCTGGCAACGTCACGGTCGCCGGCGCGGTGCGGACAAAATCGAGGGCCATGAGCAACCTCCACAGGATGGGCGGGCGAAGCGACATCCACGTTTCATAACATTCGGCTTACAGCGACTCACCGTCATCGCGAGCGCGCCCTTTGAAAGCGCGAAACGTGTCGCGACGAAACCGTCGACAAAGCAGGCGGCCGCGAACACGCTACTGACCCTTAGGGTAAGGGACGGACGACGGCCAGGGAATAGCCCATGCCTGCTAGCCCAAGTGGAGCGTCACACGTCGCACATCGCACATCGCCGCGTACGTCAAGGCGCGCATGCAACGCGACGCGTGGCGCCTGTAGCGACTACCGGGCGACGCCCGACGACGTGGCGTAGGGCAAAGCTACGGCATACCTCTTGCTTGATTGCTGCTTGATTGCGGAGTGTCAATGAGCAGCAGTAACACGGGCACAACTAAGGAGGAGACGCTATGACAGCCATTGGCGAGCTCACGTCGACCGATCGCTCTATCATCGCGGGTGGAACGCCTGGATGCGAGACGGTCCAGGAAATCATCAACATCGCGGCGACGGCCGAGGCGTTCGCGGTGACGGCCCTCGCCGGCGCGCTGGCCAACGCCGCGAACGGCACGCTGGCGCTCAACGCCATGCACATCCAGGTCATCACCGCGGCGCGGGCCGAAGAGCAGGCGCACTACGCGTACTTGACCGCCACGGGCGCGACGCCGCTGACCACCACCTTCACCGTGCCCAACTCCAAGATCGTCACCGACGTGCCGACCTTTCTCCTGACCCTCATCGCCCTGGAAGAAGCCTTCATCGCCGCCTACTTAGCCGCAGCCCAGGAGTTCGCTATGCTCGGCCAGCCGCGCTTGGCCCAACTCGCACTGCAGATTGGCGGCGTGGAAGCCGAGCACCGCGCCGGCCTGCGCTTCTTTGCGATTGAGGCCGGGTTGATCTCCGGCACCGTTTTCAAAGTCTACAACGGCTACTGGTTCTGGGGCCGGCCAGTCGCCTGCGGCGATGACGGCGCGATCGCGCGCGACCATAGCCGTCACATCGCCGGCCGAGGGCAGCGGGTAGTAGGGGCCGTCCAGTTCTTTCCAGCGGTGTCCCGGCTGCAGCCACGCCGCGAAAGGCGCGAGGTTGACCTCACGCCAATCGCGCAGGACGATGCGCGCGCCGTTACGCGTGAACGGGGCGTCGGTCATAATCACGTCCAGATGCGGCGCTTGCCGGCTCTAATGTCGCGACGCGGCGCGCGTGCCAGCGCCGATGGCCCTGCTCCGTGCGCACGTAACGCGCCAGCAGCAACTCAATATCGGGGCGTTTCCTGGCGGAACAACGGATCGTCGTCACGCACGGCTCGATCGCGGCGCCGCCCGCCGGATAGTACGCGACGGTGAGCAACGCGTCACCCTTCACCTTGTCGGACGCGGCGCTCACCTCGTAGGAGGCGATGCGCGCCCAAGGCAGGAATCGCGCGCCCACGATGAGGCCACGTTCGCGGACCCGCGGCCGGTTGCCGATGTAGGTCAAGCAGAAGGCGACCCAGCCCAGGTTGAGCGCGAGTGCGGACGGCTGCTGCAGGCGCGGGTCGAGGAGCCGCGCGCAGCAGATCGCCACGAAAACGGTGGAGAGCACGCCATACAGCCAAGCATACGGCGCTTGCCGTAACGTCAGCAGCGCTTTGCCAGCCCGTTGGCGGCTCCACAGGATGACGGCGACGGCGCCAAAGAGGGCGAGGCCGACGCCAGCCGATGCGTCGTCGACCAGCGCCGCGCTGGGAGCGATCAAGTGGGGGATAAACGCGACGCCGCGCGACGCGGCGACCGGCGCGCCCAGCGCGACGGCGCCTACGAGCGAGGCGACGGGGACGATGTAACGGATCGTCGCCATAATGGATTCTCCTTACTGTTGTGTGCGGGGCCAGTAGCCGGTAGCTACCTATAGTCGGTATCATCCCACGTTGTCGTGACCAGGCGACAGGTGTTGTCCACGAAATGGTCTTCTCCCACAGCCCACTACGTCTACGTCGTGACCGAGGTTCGTACGTTATCGGCCGATAACGCACGAGCCCTGTGCTCTGTGGATGTGGCCGCGCCGATCGTGGACGCAGGCCCTATACTGCGGATAGGACAGCCGTTCCAGGCCGTGCAATGGGATGAGGAGGCGCTCGATGCGGCAGGGGTTATTCGCGTCCGACGAGGCGGCCGACGATGTGGGTGATCGTCACGCGGCGGGACACGCGGCGGCTCAAGACGCATACGCGCCGCTGGCCGCGCGCATGCGCCCGCGTACCTTCGACGAATACGTCGGCCAGGAACACCTGATCGGTTTTGGCCGAGCGTTGCGCCGCGCCATCGAGGCCGACAAGCTCCCCTCGATCATCTTCTGGGGCCCGCCCGGCACGGGCAAAACGACGCTGGCCGCGCTCATCGCGCGGACGACGCGGGCGAGTTTCACCGCGCTCAGCGCCGTGACCGCCGGTGTGGCCGAGTTGCGCAAGGTCGTGGCCGAGGCCAGGGCGCGCCGCTCTCGCGGTGTGCGCACGGTTCTCTTCGTAGACGAGATCCACCGCTTCAACAAGGCGCAGCAAGACGTGATCCTTCCGCACGTCGAGGACGGCACGCTGACCCTCATCGGCGCCACGACCGAGAACCCTTCGTTCGAGGTCAACGCCGCGTTGCTTTCGCGCTGCCGCGTCTACGTGCTGCGCGCGCTCTGCGACGACGACCTGCGCCGTATCGTGCGCGACGCGCTGGCCGACCATGAGCGCGGCCTCGGCGCGCGGGACATCGCGCTGGAGCCCATGGCGCTGGAGCGCGTCGTGACGCTGGCCGGCGGCGACGCGCGGGTGGCCTTGAACGCGCTCGAACTCTCCGTCGCGGCCGCGCCCACGGATGGCGAGGGCCGCGTCGTGGTGACGCACGCGATTGTCGACGAGGCGGTGCAGCAGCGTTCGCCCCGCTATGACAAGGGCGGGGAGGCGCACTACGACATCATCTCTGCCTTCATTAAGAGCCTGCGCGGCTCCGACCCCGACGCCGCGCTCTACTGGCTGGCGCGCATGCTGGAGGCGGGCGAGGACCCGCTGTTTATCGTGCGGCGCATGGTCATCCTTGCCGCCGAAGACATCGGGCTGGCCGATCCGCAGGCGCTCGGCGTCGCCGTGGCCGCGCAACAGGCTGTCCACTTCGTGGGCCTACCGGAGGGATACCTGCCGATGGCCGAGGCCGCACTCTACCTAGCGCGCGCGGCGAAGAGCAACGCCGTCATCACGGGCTACCAGCGCGCTAAGGCGGCGGTCGAGCGCACCGGCGACCTGCCCGTTCCCCTGCACCTGCGCAACAGCCCCACGAGTCTCATGAAAGGGCTCGGCTACGGCGAGGGCTACAAATATCCTCACGATTACGAGGGCAACCGGGTCGAGCAACAGTACCTGCCCGACGCGCTCGTGGGCGAGGTTTTCTACGAGGACAGCGTTCATCTGTTAAAGTGAGGATAGTAACGGTGTGATGGGTCTACGCGGCGCGTCGCTCGCGAGGAGAATTAGGCATGGATGCCCCGTCGGATCACGTTTTACGCGCTTACCTCGACGCGCGGCTGGCGGTCGTGCAGCACCCCGATGATCCCACGCCCGTGGCCGCCGCCTGGGCGGCGCAGCGCGCCCTTGAAGGAATGCTCATCAAGGACGGTTGGTCGGCTGACGAATTGGACGACCTGTTCGCGCGGCACGAACGCACATATTTGCTCGAGCTTGACGCTGACAACTGGCGCGCCCGCCTCGCTGCCGCGCTCGTGCAAAGCACCGAACGTAGTTTACGCATCGCGCAAGCGCTGGCGCGCTACCGCGAACGCACGACGCAGTAGTTAGTCGATAGTCGAAAGAAGACGGCATGAGTAGGGTCGTGCCAAGGACTAGCACTAAGCTATCGACCATCGACCATCGACCATCGACTATCGTCCCGTTGGCCGCCGCCGCGCTTACCTGTGTCGTGCTGGTGGTGGGCTATCACCTCGCCGATCAGACGCGGCATCGCCGGCCACCCCCATCCCCACCCGCCGCCGTCTCTTGGCCCGGCACGACGGCTTTAACAGGGACGCTGACGGCGTACAGCCAGCGCGTGATGAGCCTGCGCACGGAGCGGGGCGCTTTTGCCATCATTCTGGCCCTGTCAACTGCTGAAGTACCCACCTGCTGGGGTTCCCCCACATTACGGCCTGGAGAGCGCCTGGAAGTCCTGGTACCGGCACAGGAGGATGGTAGTCTACTGGCCGCGATGGTGAAGGACGCCACCCCCTGTCCGCGCGCGTAGTCGCGCCGCTCTCCTCCCGCTCATGCCTCCATGCCTCGATCTGTTGCCGTACTGCCGTGTATACGGCGTCGACGGACAGCGCGCGTAGGCATATACGGCTCGGGCACGCCAGAGCCATGGCCCCGCACGGCGCGCACGGCAAGCTGAGGTGGACGACGGTTGTGTGTGAGCTCGGCGGACCCCAGACGCGCGGGTTCGTCGGCCCGAACAACGCGACAGCGCGGGCGCCGGCCAGCGCGGCCAGGTGCGCGACGCCGCAGTCGCCGCTGACCACGACGGCCGCGCGCTCGATCACGGCGGTTAATCGCGCGAGGTCGAGCGTGGGCAGCACATAGCGCTGCTCGGGGCTGTCTTCCAGCCGCGCGCGGATCGCCTCGTCGGCCTCCCCCGCCGTCCAGACCACGGTGAGCCCTTCGTCGCGCAGCCGTCGCGCCAGCGCGCCGTAGTGCGCGAGGGGCCAGAGCTTGGTGGACGAGCCGGCGCCGGGGTGGAGGAGAATGACGGGCGCCGTGGCCCCCACGGGCAGGCGGGTCGTGGCGTACCAGGCTTGTTCTGTCGCCGTTCGAGCGTCGGTGGGCGCGCGTAATGCGAAGGGGACAGGCGTGACGCCGAGTGGCGCCAGCGTACGTAGATAGTGCGTGGCCGCCGGCGTCTCATCCGCCGGGACGGCTGGCGCCGTCAGGACACGCGCGACCCCAACCCGCTCCAGTCCGCGCGCGAGCTCGTCCGCGTTGGCGCTCCATACGATGGCGGTCTCGATGTCTGGCGGCAGCGCATGCGGTGTAAACGCACCCCCTGAGCCGGCGCCCTGGGTGGGCGTCCAAAGCTGAGCCAGCGCGGGCGCGCTCGCGTCGAGCACGACGTCGACGAGGCCGAGCCAGCGCGCCGGCGCGAGCGCGCCGGGCGCGCCGGCTACGGCCACTGTGTGGTCGGGAAACGCCGCGCGTAGGGCCGCCAAAGCGGGCAACAGCAGCAGCGTATCGCCGAGCGCGCCGAGCCGCCACGTCAGGATAGTTGGCATAGAAACTCCCCCTCGCCCTCTCCTTGACACATGTAAAGGGAGGTATCGCGCTTCCCCCTTGCCGCTCGTGGGAAAGAGGTGAGGGGCTTGACACTCCACACAGCTACAGCCGTGGGATTCTTGGTTCAGCCAGCAGCCTTTCGGTTGGGTTACCCCAAGTAGATAGAGGGCGGACTGTCCCCAAGCGTTACTTTCGGCGTGCCCCGCCGTCGTTTCTTCTTAAGTGGCGCAACCCGAGCGCCGGACAGCTAACAGCTATTTAACGCGCCAGTGTCGTGACGAAGGGCACGCGGTCGAACATCCAGAAGGCCAGTGGTAGGCCCAGCCCCAACGTTGCGCCGACGAGCAGCCACGCCGCCAGCAGCCACAGTGCGCTGCCCCAGCAGCCGATGAGCAGGAAATAGAGGGCGCGCACGGCCAGCGGACGTTGCATGGGCCGGGCCTGTTGTATGATGGTGACGCCGTTCTGGACGCTGACCTGCAGGTGCAGAGAGATTGGTTTGAGCGTCATGATGCGCGGCAGGCGGTTGAGGATCATCAGCCCCAGCGGCAGTCCAATGATCGTCAGGTTGAGCAGCCACGCCAGCACGGTGGATAGCGCGCCGAGCCACAGGCCGATGAAGAGGAACCACAGCGCGCGGACCAGCAGGTTCGGGCCGTTGTCCTGTTGCATCATGACCACCGCGGACGGCGCCGCGACCGACGGCATATGTATATTGTTGACCACTTGCACGGTGGGCGGATAGCCGGGGGCGGGGGCGTTTGCGTATCCGTACGCCGGATATCCAAACGCTGGATACCCATGAGGTGATGTGGGGGCGGCGGGATAGGCGGTGTTGGGGGTGAAGGGCGTCGTCGTGGCGTATCCGGCAGGCGGCGCGCCTGACCAGGACGCGGCGGCCGGCGTCGGGGAAGATCCGCCCGAAACGGTGGGCGCCGCGTTTCCGTAGGCAAGGGGGGTCCCGCAGCCGACGCAGAAACGGGCGTCGTCGGCGTTGGCTCGATCACAGGCGATGCAGCGCATCTCGATTCCTCCGAACGTGTAAAACGTGAGCGCGTTGGTGGTACGATCATACACCCTACGGGCCAATATGTCTACGTCGCGGCGTCGTGGGGGTGCGCACCATTTTTTCGCGCTGGTCACCGCGGCACGCGTCGTATCTACTGGAAGCCGGCGCTCCCAGTGAATACGCGATGCCAGCGCAAAAAACTGGCGCGCACCCGCGTCGCGGCGTCGTGGCGTCGTGAGTCCAGGGTCTGTGAAAAGTCAGGCAAAGCGCGTTCTGGGCACAAGCAAGCGGAGGGCCTTCCGCCACATCTGGGGCGGTGATTGGCAGGGAGCAGGGAGGAGATCCGCGCTAATCGAGGTGAAGCGCCACGAAAGCCTCGGCCAGCGGCAGCCCGGCCTCCGCGCCGATCCGCGCGGCCCGTTCGCGCCAGCCAGCGCGCAACGCCTCGGCGTCGTGTGTCTGGCTCTCGTGCGCGAGGCGAGCCGCGATTTTGCGCGCGAAGCCCGCGCTGATGTCGACGTAGACGTTGGGCCGGGCGCTGGAGAATAACCAGACGTCCCGGACGGCGTGGGGCTCCATGCCCACGGCAATCTGCTCGGGGAAGCAGAGGCGATCCCGGGCCAGCGGGTAGACCGCATCCAGCGCGGCCCTGCCCACGATGCGGTGGTCGCGATGGCTGAGATACGGAGGGTAGGGGCGCTCGGGGTCGTGGGTGAACAGCGTGGCGGGACGCCAGCCGCGGATGCGCGCGACCAGTTCGCCGCGCAGCGCCCGCGTGTCCTCTACCTCGCCGTCGGGATGCCGCAGGAAGGCGACCTCGACGATGCCCAGGCGGCGCGCCGCTTCCCGCGCCTCGTCCTCACGACGGCGCGCGACAGCGGCGGCGGTGGCGTGGGGATCATCCGTCCCCTTGTCGCCCGACGTCACGAGCAAGAGCCGCACCGTCGCGCCGCCGTCGATCGCTCGCGCCAGCGTGCCGGCGCACCAACTCTCGATGTCGTCCGGGTGCGCGGCGACGGCCATGATGTCCCCTGGCTGCGGCGGGTCTACGATTATCGGCGTCATGTGGGCCTCATGGGGCGTAGTGGAGGGTCGGCTGCGGGCCTGCGCAGGTGACTATTGTCTTTCACGTCTATCCCTCGCTTCGCCCCACCCGAAGCTGGAGAACCACTCGCCACGTCGATAGCTCTCGAACGCGCGGCGGACGTACGGGATGATGTTCTCGGGCAATGCATCCAGATCGAACCACGCCAACTGGTCGCATTTGTCGGGTTCTTTGTTCTCGATATCCCCCGACCACGCTGCCGTCGCCAGGAAGAAATCGATACGTTCTTCGGTCGACTTACGGTGCATGACCCCGACCACGCGCAAATCCTCCGGCGCGATCACGATGCCGGCCTCCTCATGCGCTTCCCGGATCATAGCCGTTTTGATCTCTTCGCCTCCGTCCACATGCCCGGCGACGACGCTGTACTTACCGTCCTCATAGCCGGTGTGGCGTCGTCGCAGCAAGAGCGCCTGGTTGTCCCGCAGCAGGAAGAGATGCACCGCGACAACCATCGTGAACCACTCGCGTCGTCTCATCTCAAGTCCCCTTTGTGATAGGTAGCGCGCATGGCGGTGTCCTCGTTAAAGAAAGTAGTGGAGGGCTGGCCGTAGGCGGGGGAATAGGGTCCGTAATAGGTCCCGATCCTCACGCGCGTACAGATCCGGGTAGATGTCCATAAGGTCGTCCAGGTCACGATAGCCGAACAGGAGCTTGGGCAGCACGTCGGGCGAGATGCCGATGCGCGGTTCTTGCGCCCCGGCCTGCCGGGTCACCGCCGCGATCGTGCCGCCGTTGATGGTCAGCCGCAGGCCATACCGATACAATCCCAGGTCCAGATTTCGGCTAAGTCCGGCGAACGCAGACGCGGCGAGTCGCCGCTCGATCGCGGGCGCGAGTTGGCGGACGGCCCCGGCGGGGTCGTTGACGCGGATTTGGAGGGCATAAAGAGGGAGTGGTTGGGGCCGCAGCGCGGCGATCCATGACCCAATCCGCAGCGCGCAGGCCGACCCCACCCGGAGTGTCGTCACGCCGGGCAGGGCCAGCGCGGCGGCTACGAGGGCCGCGGCGGCCGTTTCGTCGCCGGTGAGGCGGTCGACGAAGAGGGTGTGGTCTCCGCTCCCTGAAACGCGCGCGGACCCGATCGCTTCGCCGACGCGTAGGGCGATCCAATCTTCGGCCCCGGTCTCTCCCAATCGTTGGGCGCCTGCCGACCAAGCCCATGCCGCCGCGTCCATGTCCACGCCGAGGTCTACCTGGGCGTTCCGCTCGTCGGCCAGCCGCATCAAGGCCGGGATGTCACTCTCGACGATGCGGCGCACCTGGACCCCCTGCGGCATCACCATGCGACCCGCGAGCCGCGCCGCCTCTAGCGCCCCGAGCGGCGTGATGTCGATGGCGTACTCGTATCCAAAGAGGCGGTAGTAGTAGGGCAAGCCGCCGATGAGGCCGATCGCCAGGTCCCGCTCCCGCATCCAGCGATGGACGATGTCGAACTGACGCCGCACGAGGCCCCGCCTCCGATACTCCGGCAACGTGCCCACGCACTCCGGCTGACCCACGGTGAGCACGGTCTGACCAAGCCGCAGGCGTACCTCCGTCAAGCAGAGCGACGATACGATACGTCCGTTGCGGTCGACGACGACGAGGAAATCCTCGACGCGCGTGCCGGGGTGACGACCTTCCACGAGGTAGGCGGCCTGCGCGGCGGCCTGCTCGCCCTGGACGGAGCGATTGAAGGCGACGAGTTGGTCGCCGTCGTCCGCGGTCGCTCGGCGCAGCGTCAATCCATCGCCCACGTCGTGCGGGAGATCACCCGACGCGTCTTCGACATCGCCGCCCATACTCACCTCTCTGAGGCATTAGTGTAACGATCTACGATGGGCTATCATCCCCGTGTGCGTCCAGCGTCTCCTGGTACTCACGCAGCCACACCATCACCTCACCGAAGCGCCGCAGCGGGATGTTGTGGTAACTCGACACGCGGAACCGCCGATAGAGTTCACCGAAGACAGCCTGGTACGGGTTGCGCCCCGCGCCACCCCGTGCGGCCATCTCGGTCGCGATGGCCTTGACGAGCGTGCTGATCTCGGAGGCCTGTGTCTCATTGATGACCTGTCCGGGTGTCACCGCACCCTCCAATGTATCGACGCGGCGGAGCAAGCCCCCGACGACGGCTGCGGCCTGGTCCAGGCGCCCGCTCACGACCTCGTGCCGCTCGACCATGCCCGCCTCAAGCACCGTGAAGCGGGTGTCCACATGTTGCTCAAAGGCGATCTGCTGCCGGGCCATGGTCGCGATCGCCTCCGCCATGGTGGCGATGTGCTCCAGCGCCGTCACGTCAGGATTCCCCGAGGTCATAGATGAGGAGGCGCCCACGGCGGTCTCGATGCCGGTCTCGCGAGCGAAAGCGTCATAGACGACCTTGCGGACCCACCGCTTGTAGGCCTTCAGGCGCTCACGCAGGTCCTCACGGACGCGGCTGGGCTCGATACCGGCGAGCCACAGCGGGATAGCATCCAAGTCCATGCAGAGCATCACCTGGGGACCGCCGCGCGTCTGCAAGCGCAACTGACGTGTGCCCTCGGCCAGGACCTCATCGGCGCGAATCTTCCGCAGCTGCGGCGACCAGCCGAGCCCCAGGGCGGTACAGAGAGGGCGCACGGGCACATAGATGGTCGCGTCCTCTGTGCGGGCCGCCAGCACCTCATCGTCGCCAGCCTGGGCAAGCGCCACAAGCCGTTGCTCGATGGGC
>JAABUO010002481.1_pt1 | contig 22415 bp, 25 predicted proteins | sample 5559291 | NCBI WGS metagenome assembly JAABUO01 (sample SAMN10711878, study PRJNA513372) | rock metagenome | isolation source: Antarctica rocks | place: Antarctica: Victoria Land, Finger Mt sud
ACTGCAGCTGAGAATGCCGCTGCTGTACTACAGCCCAAGAGCCTGCCGCCTTGGCCTTCAGCGGGGTGATAATATGGGATATATCGCCTGACGCATGAAAGTGCAGACCCAGGTACTTGAAAGTGTCAACACGCCCTACTGGAAGACCATTGCAGGTGAAGATAGGTGTGGTTGGAGTAGGCGACCTAGCAGAGGGTTTGGACACCACCATCACTTTTGTCTTCGTCACACTGATCTCCATGTGCAATGTGGCACAATAGGCGACCAAGGCATCAATGAGAGCTTGCAGATGCTGAGGGCTGCCAGCCAAGAGACAGATGTCATCAGCATAGACAAGGTCTGTGAGCTTCAAGTGCCGGACTTGCACCCCAGCAGCTGGGGCCGCGGTCCGTAGATGATGATGTAAACCATCAATGAAGATGCCAAATAGGGTGGCACTGAGTGGACAGCCCTGCCTCAGCCCAATAGACGGACTTTGGCTGTGGCCACACTGTCCATTGATCCTCATGGACAGTAAAGAGCCATCATATAAGGACTGAATTGCGCCTAGCATGTGGCTGTGCACCCCCAAGCGCTGTAGCAGGCTCCAGAGAAGCTGCCATTGGACCTTATCGTAGGCTGACTTTAGGTCCACAAAGCATAGGTACAGAGGTTTCCTAGCATGCCTGTGTTTGTCAATGACATGCTGAAGAGCGAAGGCAGGATGGATGGTGCCAAAGTCGATACGGTCTTCAATGCTTCATGCATTGACAGGCAGGGCCATCGCTAAGCGCCCTAACATCCAAATTGACGTAGCAATTTTGAGCCCTGCTCAAACTGGATTACCGCACTTAGTAGTCAACCTTGGACAATCAGGCTAGCATGCGCTGCTGCATCTCCGCTAGAACGGTTGCTCAGCTCAGCAAAGGCTTCACCTATTGCTCAGCAAACAGGTGCGGCACGTATTTCAGCCATTTTGACCTATCTGCATTAGCCGGTTGACCATTCGACGAAACGGACGCCTGACATGCAGGCCGTTATCTCGACCTTTACATCCTCTTCATAGGCAAGCAGTAGCTGCGTGGAAACAGCCGTGTTTCGCGTTCAGGTGCGCGCAGTAATCAAGCACACGAGTCTCTCGTCACCACCACATACGCAAGCAGTCGGCGTTACCGTGTCTTTTGCTCTGCAGGTCATCATCCACAGCCTGCTTGCGACCCTACGTCAAAGGTGATATCTTCATCTTTTCCCACAACATCGGTCCCCTGGCCTAGAAAGCGATGTTGTCTTATAGGGTGTAGCGTCAGATCTCCTGTTGCAGCAAGTTCTACCACAGATATGAGCATAGCGTCAGGCAAAACAGAACGGCAGGTAGGAGACCCTTTTAGGTTGCTCACATGGGCTGCACGGTGTTTAGCTGAGCAGAACAACTCACGTACACTCTGTGCATGCAGGTGCCCCTCTATCCTGAGCGGCACATACAAGCTAGCGCTACAGTAGAAGATCCACTGTCTTGGAAGGGTGACCTGCTGGCTATTGGAATACACAGCAATGCCCTGACTGTAAAAGGTGCAGGCAACAGCGCTCAGACACCCTGCTATCAGTCAGGCATTGCCTTGCCCAGTTGCTGATGCATGCACACATGTATTCAGATGCATGCACACATGCACTCAGATGCATGCAAACATGTTATGTTGCCTGTTTACAATGCCCCACGATAACGTGTTTTGCTATACCTCATAAGCCAGGCATTGTAATATAAGCATACATTCTGCTGGGAGACGCCATAGTGTGAGGAGTGCTGTGCAGATGCATACATGTGCTTGTCTCAACATCAGCATGCTAGTGTCTTATGCTCATGATGTCTCTTGTGCAATGCAGAGGGTGAAGCTACAACCATCAATGATTCCGCTCTGCAAAAGCTAGACAAGGCACTGGATGGAGTGATTACAGAATTCATCATCGCTGCAGAATTCACTGCCAAAGCTGTGAGCGTTTGCTTCTCTTGCTTTCAGTGTCAGCCTTTCTGATTGGCGTCAAGCTCACTGCTGCAATTTGCACTTTATAGCAAAAAAAATGCTTTGGCAGCAAACATTGGTTGTGGGAAGGAAGGGGGGGGGGGGGGGGATGGGGCGCGGAAACATATTTCGGCTGCATTTCACCTGGGGCGTCTGCAATCAAGCGTGATCAGCATGCACACCGTGCAGATGATTATGCTGTTCCATACAGGGAAGCTCCCACACAGCCCGAGTAGGTGGCTCAGCACGGTTTGTTTCCATAGTTGGCCTCGGCAAAAAGGATGATGCTTCAGCAGAACCTGAGTGGGGTCCTTCCACATATCAGGTAGGCGCTTGGTCCAAATCTTCCACCTGGAATTGGGGTACATGGCACTGCAAGATTTCGGACAGTCAGCCTGTGATCGTTGCTTGCTTGCAGGACTTTGAAAGGAAAACAACATCCTTCATTTTGTTTATAGTCAGCGGTTGGCAAAATGCTGAGCACAGCTCTTAGTGGAAGCTCTGTGTATGTCACCACCGCACATGAGCTGTTGTGGTTTGCGTGATAAAACTTTTGGGTGTTGACTGTACAGTCTGGCTGTCTCTGTGGCTGTGTCTGTGTAGCTGCCATTTCACACATTTGACAGCCTGCTGGCATGCAATGTGATACTGTGCCCAGTAAGAGACTTTTTTCTTTGGTACGAAACAGAAGTTGCAAAGATCTTTGGAACAAAAAAATGTCCCAAGAAAAGACACAACTGCTGCAGAAAATGGGCACAGCCATTGGGGTTGCAGCCAAGGCACACAAAGCCAACACGGCTGCAGCCTTCATTGTTGGCAGCGCACCCGAGCAAGCAGCAGGCAGGATCACCCAAGGGGCAATGCTGAGTGCCTACGAGGCGGTTCGCTTCAAGAAGGCACAGCCCAAGTTGACCGGAGGCAGTTGGACCAGCTTGAAGAAGCTACAGGTGTTGTTGCCTGAAGGCGCAGATGTGGGCAGGGCTCAGCAGAGTGTGGACAGGAGCTGTGCAATGGCCAAGGGAGCTATTGTTACCAGGTGACTGCCCTCAGCCGCAAGACAGCCAATTGATCTGTTGATACCATTGAGGCTCTGTACACTAGCATTCTTCATGGCTAGGAGGCTGCTGTCACTCGATCTCTAGTTACATATTTGCAATGCTGCACAGCTGCATGCTGCACATTATGCGTTTGACGTCGTGCTGTCAGGCAGTAGGGCGCGTATGTCGTGTCTTAGCATGTGCTCACTTTGAACATCTGCCAGCAGCAGCATGGATTGCCCAAGATCTGTCACTTACATACTTCTCTTTTGCCATGTGTTCTAACCTTCCCCACATGGTGCTGATTTCTTATCAAGACTTTACGACAATCTCTTACAAGCTTGTTGCAACATCTATACCCCCATCCACACAGCTGGTATACCTGCAATGACTGCTGATGGGGTTCCAGATTGTGTTCAAGCCATCAAGCCTCAATGCTGTACATTCTGGGGTCACACTGGCAACTTTCTTGCCTTGTACACAACCAGCCGAGCTCAGCTATACGGTGATGCCTTCAGGTACCTAGTACACGCTCCTCCCAATATGGTTTAGGCTCTGCAGGTCATCGTCGTCAGCCTGCATGGCCCTATGTCCCAGGGAAACTCTAAGCTGCTGCATTCTTCCCCACAATATTCATCCCCTGGCCTAAAAGGAGCTTTCGTCCTTCTGACCTGTGTATGATACCCAGCTACATGGTGATGCCTCCAGGTACCTAGTAGAGGCTCCTCCCAACATTTGCACACCTACGCACCTAGCCAACGCCGCTGCGAAGATTGCGGAAGGGGCTTCAGACGTGATGACGCTTGAGGTTCTCGAGAAGGAAGACTGTGAAAAATTTAAGATGGGCTGCTACCTGCCTGTAGCTGCCTGTAGTGAGGAACCACTCAAGTTCATTCACCTGACATACAAACCCAAAGGTGAACTGAAACACCTCTGCAATGTAAAAACGCGTTTTGACTGTCCTCAGGCATTTCTGAGTCTAGATTTCCACTGTAGGATGAACGTTTTCGTAAAAATATAGACGATTGTGAAGGGGATTGTGAAGGGCCATCTGTTCCACAGGTAGAGTGCCTATGGGTAGAAATGGCTGATACCAGAATCCAGGCCCTTCTGAGTTTAGACTTGCATTACGACACACGCATCAGCATTGGACAAAAGGTTGCAGTGTTCTGACGTGCATGATGAACACATCATGCACAGTCACAGCTTGCTGTCCAGACATAGAAATGCCTTTGACAGTGGCAGCAAGTTATGCATGCAAAAGGCTGTAGGTGGGTGATCATTACCAGCAACGCCTAACAACCTAGTTGTGAACAACTGTGGGTGCAAAGAGACTTCCATTTGCATTTGAATAGGGGGATTTGCTATCCCATGCATAAGCAAGAAGCTCATCATACCAGTGTTTCTCACAAGAAGCTTCCCCAGGAAGCTTGATCTGACATAGTTACACCGCAGCTACCAAGTGTGGAGCTTTGCAGCTGTTCTCGACTTGATACTTGGTGTCACAGCAGGTGGCAGGTATTATAAGTGCATATTATACATATAAAAACATATATATATACATAGAGGTTCACACAAGGTTCATTGCATCCCTCAAGACATGCTTGAGTCTGTGCAGGCTCTGTGAAGAAGAAGGTTGCTCTCATAGGCAAAGGTCTCACCTTTGATAGTGGAGGATACAACCTGAAGGTGGGCGGCATGATAGAGCTCATGAAGTTTGACATGGGCGGAGCCGGCGCTGTCTTTGGCGCTGCTCAGATCATCGCAGACCTCAAGCCTGAAGGTGTTGAGGTGAGCCTCAGGCATTGACTCAGCCGTTTAGAGCTTGTATCACTCCAGATTCAGACTCAGCTCTCGGCGCCTTATGGATGCGGTTGATGCTGAGCTCTGAGTGGCGAGGCTTCACTGGCAGCGCCGTCCATCCTGTTGCAATGGTGTTGACACAAGCAATCTCCAAGTGTCTGAACTGCGTGCATACAATTGGTACTCCAAGTCTTGTTAGTTTGCAGCAACCTTGTTAGGAAGCGCTTGGCGCTGAGCTCTAAATCATCATTGGTGATGTTTTGCCTCCTGTTATTCTTGCAGCAATCTTTGTACAAGCAGTCAGGCAGTGTTCAAACGTTCAGGTCATGTGCATGCGCTTGGTGTTGTAAGCCACATCGTTTTGCAGCATTCCACATACAGGCGTTGGTCATGAATTCAGTTTTTCCACAAGCAAGACATCACAAAGCTCAGCAGAAGAAATCCCTGGCTAGCATGCATGGGGGTCTAATTTCAGTCACGCTGGTGTGCTTGGCATATGTCGCTTGCCATTGCAGGTGACCCGGTTGAACAGCATGTAGCAGGTATGAAAAGCATGCAAGGGGCTGTGCTGAAGCACTGGCTGTTGGTGCAGATCCACTTCATTTCAGCATCCTGTGAGAACATGATTGATGGAAAGGGAATGCTGCCAGGGGATGTGCTCACAGCTTCTAATGGCAAAACTGTAGAGGTTAGTCAGCTTTGTGATTGTGAGTTTCTGTACCCTAAACCTGTAACACATGAACTGAACAAGCCATAGTGACAGCAAGAATGTAGAGGCTGGTCAGCTTTGTGAACCTGCAGGCAACATACCATTACCATTATGCAGCAACATCAGTGACTGTGCAGACTTTGCCTGAGCTCAGCCATGGAGGATGTGTGTGCTTATACACAGCTTGTGATGCTGCAGCGCGCACACCCTTTTGAAGACAACTTTTATCCCTGCATGAACTCTGCCGTCTTTGAGGCAGCGTGCTTCCAGGCTTTGTTGTCTGCTGTTCAATTGTCGACCTTGTGATCAGCATTTCTTATATTTGCCTTAGCTGATGACCTCTTGTACAATGATACCACAAATCCTGTCAACTTTTGTCAACAAGCACTATATAGACATGCCAGAAAGGGCCATTTCTTTGTTTTAAAACGACTTTTGTTTGTTTCCACACTGTTTTTCTGCGATGAGTTTCTAATGTTCTAGACGAGCGATATGTTATCCTGCAGGTACTGAACACAGATGCAGAGGGCAGGCTGACATTGGCAGATGCCCTGGTGTATGCTGAGAAGAACTGTAGGGCAGAAGCCATCATAGATGTAGCTACTCTCACTGGGGCATGCATGGTGGCGTTGGGGACGAGCATGTGTGGCATGTTCAGCCCCAACCAGCAGCTCATTTCCCAGCTCAAGCAAGCAGGCTCCAGATCAGGTGACTGCCCCTATTGCTCTGATGCTGAAACCCATTTTTTGCGCAATATGGTTGCATAAATCAAGGTCTGCAGCATGGCACAATAACAATGAAGAAGACGGGATGATTCGTTCTGCAAGGGTTAGCCACAAAGTGTAAGATCTGGACTATAGTTGTTGGCAATCAATGCAATGAAAGACATCTGTACAGTTATTTCCTGAGCCCCTGGAGCAAACTGGTGTAGATCCGGGTCTGACAAGCAGCAGCTGCTTGTGACTCAGTAAAGTGCTTGAAAGCTTTCTGAAGTGTTCTGTCTGTGCGTCAGTGCGCTGTTGACCATGTGCAGGAGAGAAGCTTTGGCAACTCCCACTGGAAGATGACTACTGGGAAAACTGCAAAAGTCCCATTGCAGACATGACTAACATTGGGGGGCGATTTGGAGGGGCTATCACGGCTGCCCTGTTCCTCAAAGAATACGTTGACTTTGAAAAGGTGCGGGCTGGGGTCTTCCTGTCTTCAATCAACAAACTTTACATCATCTGTCAAATGTTGAACATTACTTGATGTGCTGCATTACAGCGTCGCACCCCATGTGCTTGAGTCATGTGCATTTGTGGCTGGCGGATACAGTGTAGACTCAAAATTCACTGTGTGGGGTGTCATGTGTGCTCAAGGTGACTGCAGGAGAACCCTTTAGTGTCACACGATGTCACAGCGCGCGTTGTTATATTGCAAATCTGTCCTATGTCTTCACTGTGGACTTAAAAATTGCTGCGTGTTGCAGATTCCCTGGGCTCATCTGGACATTGCGGGTGCAGCCTGGGATCATAAAGCACATCATGCAACAGGCTTTGGTGCTCAGACTCTGGCAGAATGGGCTATCAGTCAAGGGCAATAGAGGATGTATAAGGGGGACCAAGGGTTGACTGCAACAGCGGTGCCAGTTAACATGTATGAGTGCATTACCAAGGGTTTCTGTGCATTGGGTCCTTTCAACCCTTTCAGCTGGCATGGGTCCTGACGCAGGAGTTGTCGAACTCATATATGGGGAAAATTGAAATTATATCTGTACACATGGACATTTCATTTTACATAATGGGTAAGATAAGGTGATCCCTTCTTGCCAGGGTTGCTCTTTAGTACACAGGAGGACTGGCCAAATATCAGACTGATGCTGTGCTATAGATTGTAATATTCACAAGGTATGCAGTGTTTCTGGAATCAGAATTCGAGGTTGCAATAGCTCAAATTCAGCACCCTCAGCCCAGGCCACTGCTTCAACAGCCAGGCAGGAGGTGTGACAATGTGCTGACCATCGTTGAGAGGCAGCTCATGCCCACTGCTCAACCTGACCACTGGCCCTGGACCTAGGTAATTGCGAGAAAGGTCCAGCTCTGTCAGCAAAGGCCACTGAGCTTCCACAAGCAAATCAAGAGTATCAACATTAATGTCATTGCCACTCAGACCCAATGCTTTTAGATGCGGCCATTGTGCCTGAACAAGATAAGAGACGGCAGTGACATCGATGTCACACCATGTTAAGTCTAATGTTTCAAGCTGTGACCAGACGCAAATAAAAAATACCCCTTTCGGCGTTCCGGGTGCAAGCCCGAAGCAACCCTGGTACCGGAGACCGGGGTGGCCGCTGCGCAGCATATATATATTTTCCAGGCAAAGCCTGAACCAACTTGACCCGCCGTCAGCTCATATACCAAGTTCTGAAAAACCGGGAATTGAACTGCCGACGACAGGCAGTCGCTTAAACCACAGGCTAGGTGGTCCTGTGGGGGACTTCCCAGCCAAATACCTCATAGCGTCACCAGACATCGAGTTTGCTGTGACATCAACAACCCGGAGATTTGACCACTGAGCCTGGCAAATTGTCTGCATAGCCTCTGGGTTGAGACCACAGCTAGCCAGGCCCAAGCTTTGCAGGTGGTGCCAATCACATTGCACTATGCCTTGAAGTGCTTCATGCTGTGCTTGGGCTGTGGCAGAGACTTGATACAAAGCACTGTGCAAGTTGAGACTCCCAAGCAGTGGCCATTTTGCATTTTTGAGTTGTCCAAAAAAGCTTGTGTCTAAATGATTGCGGCTGAGATCCAAGTGGGTCAAGTTGGGCCACTCGCCTTTGACACGCTCAGCCCAGCATGCCGGTTTTGCCACATCATTCCCTGACAGATCCAGTGACGACAAGCATGCTAAGCGCGGCATGCTGCAGGTATTGCATCATGGACGTTCACATGCCAACGCAACCAAGCTCCAAAGTTGTCAATGCTGGCCATCTGCCCTGGCTGAAATGCTCCATTCCTGGTGCCCCAAATTGGTTGTTGGAAAGAACGAGGATCTCCAGCAAGAGCCAACCTCCTTGACTGAGCACTGCAATGGCATTTGCATTCATGCCAGCATTGCTAAAGTTCATTGCCTTCAAATGCATCCATGTACCAGAGGCAAGCAATCTGGCATCTGCCTCGAAAGTTTGCCCGTCTGTGCCAAAACTGACCGCTGAGGCAGTAGTGTAGACCAGGTGGCGAAGCTGCCTGCAGGTTGCTTGCAGAGCCTTGCGGCTGTTGGAATTTGTAACATGAAGAAGTTGTGGTACTTCGTAAATTGTGTCAAGCGGGTTCATTGGCACTGTCCTGGGAACAGCCTTTTCACCCTATAAACAAGCATTGCACGCTAGACATCTCATGGCATAAGCTTTAGGAAGTCTTGCTGAGACGCTATTGCTGATGGGCTTCAAGTGACTGGTGCCGCCTTGAGCTTAGTGCACGGTAGAAATTTACCTGAGGTTCTATGATTTAGGGCGCCAGAACTTGCAGCTGCGGACATCATGACAGCAATTCTGCTAGCAGTTCTCTTCACCACGTGACCCTCAGCACAGGCTGCACACCATATTTGTGCTGTGCTACCGACATCTGCAAGGTGATGGACCGACGTCGTGTTTGGGCTTCTCTTTGGGTCGTTAAAGCTGCGCATTTTGCTGGACACACTCGCAAACGCTGTTGTCAGCTTGGGCAGCCCTCGAGACACAGACTTTGGATACAGGAATTCTGCACCTGTCTAACGCTGCATATGCCGGCCAATACAGTAGGACTTTCGGATCGTCAGTCCAGGTTGTGAGTCAGAACTGATTGAAACACTGATACTCCCGCTTGGTTGCGTCGGAGTGTTTGGCGCTTGCGCTGTGCGTGCAGCGCGCAAAGCGTGGAATCTGGTTTGCTGACAGCAGCCCTGGCAGATCAGCTGACACTCAGTGTGTAGGTGCGACGACCTTGCCAGCGTGACGACAGTTCGATCAACTACACATCTCCTCACATCTAGAAGCAGGGCGAGATAACACCCGAACGATCGTTTCACCGCAGCGACAGGTCCGTGCTAGCAGTCGAGATCTGTTGTGAGCTGCGCAATACACTTGCCCGTGCTGTCAACCTGGTCGACATAGTGGCGTATGGAAGTCGACTGACCGCAGTGTCTGCTCTGCTCACATACAGGTTGCAGGAGAAGTTGGACGAGCTCTCGAGCTGAAGTGTGCAGTGTACTCCTTGCAGGGTGTCGACACAACGAAACCAGAAAAGCAAACCAAAAAAAACCCAATAACGCCAGTGCACAACAATGAGCTTCCGTTCAATTGGTGGAAATGAATGGCGCGACATGGGCACTACCGGACAAGGCCGATCCGGGCCCGCAGAGACAAAAGGTTTCCCCACCATGCACAGCGGCTCAATGTATGGCAAAGTAGAACACGAGTCAGGCTACGGACGTCGCAGTGGCTTCGGGGTAGGGCTGCAAAACCAGTCGGAACTTAGGCCATGCTTTGCTTTGTCTTTTTCTCTGCACCCATCACCAGTCCGCACGCCGTTCCGACAGACTGTTCTGTGTTCGGTAGGGATCTGGCATGGGTCACATCGGCGGTGGCGGTATTGATGGCTACTCTCAGCAAGCAGTTACTCGCCGTCCGGTGAGACAGAGGGCGTCCAGCGCCCAAGATCCAGACATCAACATCAGCCCTCTTATGAAGAGGAGTGACTCCTTCAGCTCCTTCACAGGGCAGCAGACAGGCTCCAGCAAAGCAAATCTGGGAGCCAAGTCTGGCAGCAGCAACATTGTGTGCAAGAGGGAGGCATTTTATGTTGTTGAGGTGATCAAACATGTCTGCACTGTTAATGTGCTTAGTCAGTACTGTCTTAAAGCCAAAAACAGTATGCTGGGGATCCCCTGCTCATGCGGGGCAGTGCAGCGGCTAAGTTGTTAGAATCGCTGCTGTATGTGTGACGCAATGTAATCTCAAATGCAGGTCTATAGGCACTTGTGGTAAAGCTTGACATTCCATGAGGTGTTCACAGTGTTGTGTGACCTGCTTCGTTGCTTGGATTTTTTGTGGTGAATCATTTTTAACCTCAACTTTGATTGTGCCTGCAGGATCGACCAATCATCATTGCCAGAACCCAGTTCATTCGTGAGCACCGCTTGTACGAAGTGGTAAGCCATATTCTGCTGTTAGGCTTTGGCATCTTGGCAAAGGCATTGCATCATCTGAAGCATCTTTGTGCTTGTGGGCTGTTACCAGAAGTTGACTTATGCATGCACTGAGCACTAGCTGGCAAGAGACATGTTGCATCAACCAATGCCATATACTTGTTTGTGAGTATAGCAGTGAGTGCTTGTTGCATGGGCAATTTTGCTTTTAGATGTCATCGCCAAGTGTCACATCACTTTGCTTTTTTGCAGGAGTTTGTCAAGGAGACATACTTCAACAGCGAGAGGGAGCTCATATCAGATCAGCCAGAGGAGATTGTCGAGCAGAAGGAGAGAATTGTCTCAGTCACACCCAAGGACCCATGTGGCTGTGTCACAGGCAATGAGTATGGCATTCAAGGATTTTCAGGCCTGCCCAGATCTCGCCGTGGCAGCGGACGTCAGGAAATGTTCTAACCGCCTAACCTGCTAAAGAAGTAGATGTAGAGCTGAAAGGGGTGAAGATTAGAGGCCAGACGAGACAAGCTAGCTGCTGTTGTGTTGATTGGTTATCTATCTTTACAATCGTTTATTTGATCTTCTCTGCCTAAGTCAAGTCATCAATTGAGGACCACCAAACCTTGTAACAGTCATAGTGTGCACACCTGAAGCCTGCAGTCCACCATACGTGGACACGTAGTTCATGGTCAGGACAATGCAACGCACGGCAAGCGGTGCATTGTGAAAGTCGTCAGTGCAGTAATATCTAGGAAAGGTTCGCAACTTTCACTAGTCAGTAGTGTATAGATATATCACGAAGCCAGCAAGTGTAACCTTCCAGCAGTCACAGTAGTCAGCCTAGCTCAGCGCCATTGTTTATTTGAGGAGAGCGCCTTCAAGAAGTTTTTCAGACAGACCAACTTTCTTTGCGTTCCTCTTATCATGAGGGTAGGTAATATACAAACCTGCATCAAACCGGCATGATGAGTTGGAATGGATTGAATGCTTGACGCAAATCACGTGCATATGAGCAGGCACTCAGGGATTGATCATGAACAAGGGCCACACAAACACAGAAACACTGGTGTGCAGCATGCACCTTGATTCACATGTACTATTCATGACTGACGTACACAACTTGTTGTGCCTCCTGGATAAACCTGTACTGCCTGGGCTGCATAAACTGTTAAGAGGCCAACATGTTAATGCTGCATCCGTCTATACAATAGCGATGCACAGGGCATGCAAGCATTGGGTTTTACAGGACAATGATGTTGGGGACTGTTACCTGTGTATGATAGCAGGCACAAGGACCATGGCACCAGTAAGCAGACCAGCAGGCTGTTGCCTAAGGCACGTGCATTGGCATGGTCACGCTCAATGTCCACCTCACTGGTAGACACAGAACCTTTGAACCCAAAACACCTCTCTGCAACCAAACCTGCACAGCACACCGCGTGTCAATGCTTTTGTGGCAGTGATGCACACCAACAAGCTGACGTTTGTAACTTGAGCACTTGACTAAAGGCCAGGCGGATTTCTCAAGATGACTTAGATTGCGATGCAAGTCAGCTGAGCAAGTCCTGCAGTTTGCAGTCATTGCATGTGCAGAGCACCAAAGTGAAGTCATGCCAGAGGGAAATCACCTGATTGAGACATCAACAGCAGCCTCACGTTGGGTGGCAGTGGGTGGGGGTTACCTACAAGAGGAGCGGCACAGGCAGCCACAGCTCCCTCAAAGGAGCGGTCAAAGGCATATACAGTGGAGCGCAGCTGCTCTGGCACAATGTCAGCAAACATGGCGCTGTTGTTGCTGCCACACCTGTGGGCATCAAGCTACTGCTGTTAAGATCTGCTTTGTGAACGAGAGAATAGCAGCTAACACAGTGGAAGTTGGACTTTGACCATGAAGCACTTTGTTGATATACTGTGGTCATGCAAAGACAACACCTCATCAGATGCCACAACATGCTGGTCCATTTGGCAGACAGGTCAAGCGCTATACCAAGCCTGCATGAGTCAACAAGCCAATAGGCTTACCAGCTGATGCACAAGCCAAAGAGGAACATGACCAAGGCGTACAGGTTCCTCATGGCTGTCCTGTGACCCACATCATGGGTTGGCAGGCCTTTCAGTAGAAGGCAGGACAGAGGCAGTGACAACAGTACGCTCAGCTGTGCTGTGATGATGCGGCCAGAATTGGGCCATCGTCTTGCTAACACATCACCTGCCATAGACAGAGTGAGTCAGAGAAACATCACTGTATTTTGGTCCGGGGTTCCATAGCAGGAGTCGCCTGTTGTGTTCGCTGGAAGCTGTCAAGTTCTCTTTTTATTTCAAAGGCGTTCTGGGTATACACTAGTCGACAGGTTCAGGTCACTGAAAGCAGCATGAGTTGCTGTGATCTGCCTGCTGGCAGCTGCTGCTACATCACAAAGGTTGTATGCGCTTGGCACGAGCTACGTCTGACAGAACATACATGTTTCAGACAGTACACTTTCTGTACTGTCAGCTGCGCTTTGCTGTGATGTGGTGCTTTCACTACGCTTGTCTTGCATGCATGCGTGCAGAGGATGCCCTTGGGTTCACCTAGGTAACCTCCAAGGGCAGAGCCAATGGCGCAGCCTCCAGCAAAGAGGGCCATCAGCACACTGGCCGAGTAGTCTGTGAAGCCCAGCAGCTGCAGCCAAAGAGTGAAGAAGACCATTGCGTTCCATGGTGTGCTGCCCACTATGCCCTGCACCACAAGAAGATGTCATGAACTTTATGCATTATTTGTGCAGCCCTCATGCTGAGAGGTTGTGCTCCCAGCTACAGAGGATGATTTCCAGTACTGTAAGATGCACCACACAGGGGACACATGTACAAATGAGAGTTGAACGCAGTCAAATGTCCAAGAGAATTGTGACTTCTGCTGTATGACGTCAACCATACCTGCAAAATGATGATCTGAAAAGTACGTATGTGGAGGACAGCTGAGATTTCCCGCCACGCCTCTTTCAAACGTGTGCCCCAGCCGATGCTGCTGTTCATGCTTGCCCGCCTGCACACAACTACAGGAGTCTTTGACTGTGTCAGTGGAAGCATGACAACTTGTAGTTAGGCTGAACAGCCCTGGTGGACACACATGCAGTGGGGCTGCATTTGTGTACAAGCGCAGAGCAGGAAGCAGTCTGGCACAACCGAAGAGTCAGCAGCCAACTGTGACAGATTGCTCCTTGCTCCAGTCTTGTACAGACAGGCAGCCCCATCCTGAGGTAGGGTCAGCAGGACAGCTTCACAGGCAGCTTCACAGAAAACAAGTCATCTATATAGCAGTCACTCATCACACTTGAGTACACTAAGCCATGTGAGTACACTAGACCCTAGAATATGTGAGTACACTAGACCCTAGAATATGTGAGTACACTAGACCCTAGACCATGTGAGCATACTAGACCATGTGAGTACACTAGACCGTGCAAAATGTTTTCTTTTCAAAAAGATAACATCCCAGGACACAACAAGCTGCACAATTACAAAAGCAGTGACCCACTTCTGAGGACTTTGGTAAGCAGGGAGCTGAAGGCCATCAGGGGTTGATGACAGGGGCAGCGTCGGGGCTGACAGGATCATTGGTGAGATGAAGTTCTGCAGACCACAGAGAGCATTAACACTTGTTGAGTGTCAAACAACACTGCTGGTTTTTCAGCATGTGTGTTGCTTCTGGTATCAGACAAAAGGGACTAAGATCCCACCTTTGGCATGGCAACAACCAACAAGTCAGCAAGAGATGCAACATGCAAACACTGTGGTGTGCAGATGCATGCTTGATGAGGCCAAAATCATATGCAGAAGACATGAGAAGTACAGCCTCACAGGGGCAAAGGAAGCAATCAGGCAATCACGCAGGTACAGCAATGGTGCTTTGTGCCACAGGGGCTACAGGCAATAAAGAACACTGAGCAAGTCATCAAGCAGTCAAATGAGCACCATGCCAGCCTGGACTTGAAACAGGCCAGTTCTCAGTATCATCACGCGCATTGTATGCATTTTACTTGCTGGTCGGCATACCTTGGCAGTCGGCCGAGGGTCAGTGGCAATGTAGAAGACAAGAGCGCTGGTGATAAGGCTGACAAGTGCCATCAGATGGAACGCAAAGCGCCAGCCATCCATTCCAAAGGGCATTGTGGAGCCAATGTTGGTGGCAAAGAAGCCACCAATCATGCCACCTTCAGCACAACAGATACGCTTCTGTGCCAGAGGTGCTGGTGATATAGCCTATGCATATATGTGTAGCACACATGCACTTCTCCATGTCAAAACTTGTGAGGCAAGTACACCTAGCTAATGATATATGCAGGCTGGCGTATCACATGCTGATGAGGCAGTCTATAAAGCGTAACTTTGAAATGTGGCAATACAGATGCACAAGTCTAGAGACCTGAGTGGCACAACAGTTGCTTTGGCATAGTACAATCACTTGATGAAATGGCTGCGTGGCATGACGTACCACAGGATGCTGTGAAAAACATAAAGCCAAACGCTTTGCCTCTGCTCTCTGAGGGATGGTAGTCAGCCACAAGGCTCTGCACACAGGGAATGACCAGCGCCAAGCCTAGCCCATTGATGGCACATGACACCATGGCCTACAGACATTGGCCACATGTTACTATCAATTTTGTTGCATCTGGCAATGAATTGCGTCTTGATTGCAAAGTTTGCTTGCTTGACAGGTCGTGCAAATAATAATGCAGAATGACAGCAAGACACGCAAAATGAGACTGTGATATCACATCATCATAGCGTGTTGCATCAGCAGCAAACGTAATGAAGAGATGTGCTGAGTGGACGCATATATTGCCTGGTGCAGAGAGGTGCTGAAGCCAATGACAGCAGTCATCACCCCCCAAAGAAAGCAACCAAATGCCACTATGTGAGTCCTGTCATACTTGTCACCAAGCACACCACTGATAGGAGATGTAGCTGCCTGCAGGTTGATTACTCTCAGTTGCCAAAAATGCAAAAGGCTAGCTCAGCTTGTGGAATCAAGCATGCAGGCAACCTGTCCCTTGAGAGGGGATATACCTGCACCATAGCTCTGCAAAGAGTGAGTGTCCCAAGCTGTGCAGGAGTGGCGTTCAGAGAGCGTCCTATGAAGTAGTATACAGCTGGCAGAACCTGCTCGTCCGCTTTCTCCACAACAGATGCCAGGTTCATTAGAAGGGTTGTGCGAAGCCTTGCTGAGGCCGCTGCTGCCTTTTCCATGGTGTGCTTTTGCCGCTAAGTAAAGCCGGCCGGTGGCTCAATGACAGCACACGTTCAAATCTGCTTTCGGCGACAAGTCGCAAGAGCGCTCATATGTAATCGCGCTGTCGATGTACAGCTTCTGGATCAGTCTGGCTTTTGCAGGCCGTTGTGTCGTGCGTTGCAGTTGTAAGCAATGCGATCTTCCTGCAGACGGAAGGTCGTGGTGTGTAACCAGACACGCCTGGCACCGCTACGAGCGGTGCACCGACTCTCGCATGCTATTGCGCAGGGGTCACAAGCAGCTCACGACAGAACTGATGCGATGTTGGACCGTAGCAGTCCGAAGAAGCACCTGAGATAATGAAACCTCAGACTGACCGCAAGCTGTTTGAATACGATCATCTGAGGCGCGCGAAGAGATGGTTTCAATTGAGTAGCAGCTGCACATCGCCCTTCCGAATTCGGAAGGGCCCTTTCGACAGGGCGTTGCAGAAATTGTTGACTCAGCCCTGCAGTCACGACTTGAAGGCTTGTGAGATACTTCGTGCACTGCCGACGGCTTTTAGATCCACGCTTCACCAACTAGATGTGATGTTTAAGAATGCGCCTGACAGACAAGTACACAGATACCGGGTTGGGAAACGAAGAGACTGTTCTGGTAAGTCGACAATGCTGTGATTGCTTCCGACAGCACCGAATGTGCGTTTGAAGCTCTTCGAATTTGCAATACGGCTTGGTATGGGCTCAGTTGTACAACTCGATTGTGTGTTTTCTGCAGTCACGCCTGATCAACTGTACAAAGTCTGGTGCATGCCTCGGAAGCTGACCTTGTAACTGGTAGAGAACGCCTGCGCTGTCTTGGATATGGATTGCGTCAGCAGCCTACCCACTCGCCGGGAACGCATACGAGATCACCTATCCAACCCGAAGATGTTAGCTGTGTTCGCAGCTGCTTCAGCTTTTGGTGCCGCAACTGCTCAGACAAGCTCGGCCTCCTGCCCAGCCGTGTTCAATGACACGTTGCCGGCTGCAACAGAGGCTCATTTGCAAGGGGCGCATCAAATGGCGGTCCTCGCACGGAAGCTCGAGGAGACAGAACATCTGCTGCACCTCAGTCACTCGCACCCTCCAAACTCTGGGTTCAGATATGGTACATTTCTTTGTGGGATGCTTGTGGCTGTGTTGCTCATGGGTACAGCAGCGCTACTCTCTTGGGAGTACATCAGAAAGCAACTGCAGCGCAAGCAGCAAGTGGCCGTTGTGGGTGGTCTCAAAGACATGGATGACAAGACTTTGAAGAAAGTCCTCGGCTCAGTACGTTCCCCTTCTCCACCCATCATCTTCGTCATCCAGCCTATGACATCAAGACCTGTATCAACATGCTATAACGCTTTCCCTGATCAAGGCAATTTTTAGGGGTACACGATGTTTACATGATGTTGCTGATTGCAGGTTGATCTACCCAGTTGGGTCAACTTCCCAGATTACGAGCGTGTGGGCTGGGTCAACAGCATCATAAGTAAGGCTCCATGCTCTGTCTTGAGGCCATCACTGCTCTGCCGTGACACACATGTCTCAAACCTGCTCATATTCAATATGCTTTGTTGCGATGCAATATGTTGCTGACCTAAGGTCAAACAATCAAACCCACTAAGTGCAAGGCAGTTGTGAGCTTTACTTCACGTCCCAGGATTATATAAGGGTACTGTGTGCAGGTCAGTTGTGGCCACATGTCTCCATGGCAGCAACAGGCCTTGTAGGGGACCAGCTCAATCCCCAGCTGGCTATGAACAAGCCTAAGTGGATCAGTGACATCCACTTGCATAATTTCAACCTAGGAGATGAGCCTCCCAGCATCTCTGGAGTCAAGGTCAGTTTGCTGTGCCTGACAGCGTACACCCTCTCCTTGCATTTGCCCAGGTTGAAACTCAGCATACCAATCCCAAACAAGCAAATCCAAACTTTGACGTAAAGTGTATCATGTAAATGTGGTACTTTGAAGGAGCAAAGCCATGCCCTCTACAAAAAAGGCAGTTCTGGAGCATGGCAATGCTCTTTTGGCATCATTTGTCAGCAGGAACCAATGATAACAGCCAAAACAATAGTAGACTGGTGTAAAGTACATGTTGCCTGCATAGACCGCAGCTCTGCCAACATCACATGCCAATCTACGCACAATATGATCCTAGATTGGACGTGCTGTTGCTAGGCACCTGCAGAAAAATGGGTGCAACTTGACTTGGCAATCCTGTGACTCACGCATCTTATTGCCTGTTATATCTAATCACACCATACTTACAAGAATGATGGGTGTGGCAGGCAATAAGATTATGCCAAATCCCATATGCATTGACCCATGCTGGTCAGGTGTATCGCCCAGCATGTTACCACAGCCAATGTACAACGTATAGTGTTTGTTTTGAGCATGTGAGAGCACCTGTCAGAATATTGAACATGCAATTGGGCTCTGGGGCAGGCAGCAAAGTGCCTTGGTATATATATATATATTCACATGTCAAGTTGAGTGAAATGCAAAACAAGATGACTGTGTTACTTGTATTGATTGTTATTGGCGTCAACGCACTGATCACTCTCTAGGAGCTTTGCAAGGCCTGCATATTCAATGTGTGGACTGTTATTTGCCACATTCTCATGCCAGCATTTCAGGTCTTCCTGACTCTTTTGACTGAGTACGAGGGTATGGCAGTCTTTTACCGTCCGACTTTGGCAAAGGTCGCCGGTGGTGCCCATGGCACTGACAATTTTTGATGTGTACTTCAGCATACCCAATCAATCGTCGTTACATTGACATGCACAACAATAAGAATAACATTGCAGTATATGCAGTTAGGTCATACATTTTGTTCGGATTGCAATATATTACTAGGGTCTTCCTCTGTATCCAGAAGCCTGGTCTGCACTTGTTACATGCTGTTAAATCACAGGCAGTGTTATGACAACACAAGAGACCTTTGCCATGCTGTCACACCCGGCTTGGCAAAGATCTTCTTGTGTTGTCATGACACTGCCTGTGGCTTAATGGCATGTAACAATTGCAGACCACAGGCATGGTCAGCTGATCAGAACAAGGCTCTATCCTGCAGGGCATGGCGCTACCCCCCAACCAGCTCCTGGTTAGTTGACAAGCCGGGCTTTGTTCTGTGTTTGTTTCCTGCCTTGGTTTGGACAAGCCGTTAGCAGGCTTGCTTGAGTACTTGTTTTTGCATGCCGGCGTGGCGACAGCATGTACCCAATCAAGCATGCTCATGGTTTGTTCAAGCCAAGCAGCCTAGTCAATCAGCACGTATCAGCACATCAACCCAATACTGTAACAGGCACATAGCTTGTAAGAATGTATGTCAAAGGAAGGGAGCGTCGAGATGAGACTAGTCTGGCCTGATATAGCCTTTGGAGTTATTGACAAGTGATGCGCGGCAAGAAGTGATGACAGATATAGCAGGTAGGGGTTGATTATCGTGTATTGTGACGGTACCCATGTCAAATACCACAGCTTGCAGAGCGCTGTCAACACATCTCAAGCTCCTCTTGTCATCAATGCAAGCTTCTTGAGGTTGTTCTTGTCCAAAACCTTGGGCAGGCTTTCATGGATGACAAGGGTTGTAGTCAATAGAGACAATGAGTGTGGGTATTTTGATAGCATTGTCAAGACACAGCTGTGTCCAGCAGTCTGACGTGTCTTGTAACATCTTTTGGTAACGACACATGTTTCAAGCAAGTTGAATCCCCACCACCGACTCATTTGCCAGGTTATGATGACAGTCATGCTCAGCTGCCAGTTAGCATCCCAAGTAGCCTAGATGCATTCACCTGAGTTACAACAACATAGAGGAGTTTTGAGGACATTGCCTGCAAGGGCAATACAGCAGGGGCACCAGCGTATAGGTGATGAAGGTCAACACAAGGAAGTAGGTCAACCCAGCTGCCAGCAATACAGCCCAATTGCTGGTAGCAGGACCCAGGCAGGTTGGTTCAACTTGTGCCTAGCTTGTGCTAGCGCGCACCTGCATGAATGGTATCATGGAGCAATCTGGTTCCGGGCTGGATGGCTCCATGATAACCTTCTCGCAAGTGTATGCTAACGCAAGCTGAGTGCATGGGGTCTCAGTCTTGTTGCTTCACTATGAGCGACTGCACTCAATGTGCTGCGACTGCCAACATTCAAGCACCCTCGCGAAGTCAAAAGTCTGTCAAACCAAATTGCTGCAATGTGCCCTGCTACAATGTCTTTGTCATTGGATGAGACAAATCAGTGTCAAAATATACTGCCTCTGTATAGCAGATGAAGATAATGACACATTGCTTTTTATTCATCATCAAAGTCATCCTCTCTATGTAGTACACTGGTCTACAATGGATGTTGCGTTTCAGCTATGATTGAGCTATGGGACAGCTATGTTCATCATAACAGCGTACTTTCTGTCTACGGCTGCACCAGCCACTGCCATCACTAGTTGAATGCTGTGTGGGTGACGATCACACTCTTGGCATGTGGCACCCGGCGAGGCGCCTTGATGTGCTGCATGTCATGGAATGTCAACATTGCCTACCTTTGGAAGGCAGCAGCTGGCTTCTTTGCCAGTCTTACCTGCAACCCCGCCAGTACTGCACTGCAACCATTCAATCAATTTACATTTCCTGTCTTTAGGACTCATCAGGGGAGTCTACACACAAAAACTGGGAAAACAACGTACGCTAAGCACTAATTGTTAAAGGCGTTTGACAATAAAGCACCAAAGAAGTTGCAGTAGTGATGCTGGAATGAAGGAGGGCGCTAGTACCTCAATGCCAATAGCACTTTCGCAACGAATGCACATGTACACTGTGCATGCTGAAGACCGTTCCCTGAGGTCCTTGGGTTGATGCTCAATCTGATTTAGCAGCTGTTGGAGCATGGACAGGCTGTCAAGCAGTAGCTAACACAATAGAAAACATTGCAGCGGTTGGCTGCATTGCTGTGGAAATGACACTTCACCAGCATGCCATTCTGGCTGGATACCATACTGTTAGGACTCGCGTCGTTCGGCCAGACTTGTGTTCTGATGAAGTCCAAATCATGCAATCGTTTGATACAGATCCTGAGACGTAGCTGTCTTGTTCCAATAATGTTCATGCACCTGTAGCTTTGCCCAGCAAGGGGTGTTTACCTACACGCTTCTGATGTGACACCAGCTTATACAATGTGTCAGCATCACAGGGTGTGTCATGCAGTTCAACAGCAGCTCAAAACAAACCAAAAACACCGGCCATTGCTGCCTGTCAGCTTAGAGTTGAAATGTCTCTGTACTCATGTTCTCCAGATGGAAGATCTCAAATTGGCTCCAGACAAGGACAACTGTAAGCATGAGTCTTCGTTTGGAGTCAGTTTGGTACCTTAAATTTAGAAAAGCCAGAAATATGCCCAATTTGCTCGTTCTGCAATGCTGCACTGAAATTGCAAATTACCTCAAGTTGTTGAAATCAAGAAAATTTCCAAATGAGCACCGAATGCATATTGGACTGCCTATTGTGCAAAATGTGAGTGCTGCAAGAGTCACTGGCGCCTAAGCCTAAAAAAGAGCCAACAGCTGAATGGAGGTCATTGTATTTTTGTACTCAGAGTTTGAACCCTAAACCCTAACATGTCCATTGTATGTACCCTATATATGACATGCCGAATAGTTGTATGGATGACCTCCAGTCAGCTGTTGGCTCTGTTGAAAGCCTGGCGGTGTCACAGAGGCTGCATCTCCATGGCCATGTGACAATTCTGGCAAAACTTTCTTGTCTTAGGGTTTAGGTTTAGGGCCAGGGAAATTGAGAAAAAAAAGGCAAAGATGTATTGCCCCTCTCAAATCAACCTCGCTTTCATGTGTTTTGTTTCTTGTTTTGTTTTGGGGTGTATTTGTACCAGATCAGGAGCTGTCCAACATGTGTGACACCTCTTGACATATTTGGCAACTTTGGTGATGCAGGTGTACAAAGCAGAAGATGTAAGCGGTGAAGTCATCATTGAGATGGATGTCACATGGGCTGGTGAGCAAAATGTCCAGCTCATCATCAAACCCTTTCCCAAGTTCCACCTTGGAGTAGGGCTTGGTGTTGGCAGAATGATATCCAACTTCCTGACCATGAGGGTCGGAGTGGGCAACCTCTTCTTCTCTGGCAGGGTCAGACTGTCTCTGAAACCCTTGATGGGTCGTATTCCTGTCGTGGGAGCTGTAAGGGTTTCCTTTGTGGAGCAGCCGCACTTTAACTACGCCCTTACTGTATACGGCGGTGACATCTCGTTCTTACCAGGTAACGCCAGTTACACTTGCAGAGACTCTGTGTGCTCATGTGCCTTTTTGCTCAGTCATCCCACTTGTTGTGTACTGTTATCTATCATATGTGTACTGGCCTGCGTACATTGCCATCTGACAGCATTGCAGTATGCTTCCCCAAATAATTGAGCTTTGACCATGACCAAATTGAATTGTAGTACTCCTACAGCAACTA
>JAABUO010002484.1_pt1 | contig 22409 bp, 29 predicted proteins | sample 5559291 | NCBI WGS metagenome assembly JAABUO01 (sample SAMN10711878, study PRJNA513372) | rock metagenome | isolation source: Antarctica rocks | place: Antarctica: Victoria Land, Finger Mt sud
GGTTGTAGTGCAGCGGCTTGCAGCCGTTGGACGCATTCCAAATGTCTACCTATTGTGAGGGCGTTTGAATCGAAGCTCGGGTGCCTGCGTCAAACGTTTCATCTCCCATGCATAGGTGGATTTTCGCCAGAACCTAGCACAACAGCAAGACAACACGAGTGGTATTGTGTCAACCCAGATGGTCTACGTTCAAAAAGGTGACTCCCGCACCCTGCACGCCGTACACCTTGTAGAGGGGTTCAAATACAGCTACCTTGCGCAGAGTGGTGCTTGCTGAGCTACCCGATGTGCTGAGGTTCTTAATTTTGCAGGACACGTAGTGCAGCAGCAGTCTGTCTGGAGTGTGAAGGCGTTTGTAAATACCTTCTGGGCAATAGTAAACGGAATAGCATTCTTGTAAGCTTGTTGTCTTACACGCCACTCAGTACCACTCTGCTTTTGCACTGATGACAACGCGCAAATGCAGCTGGGAGACTTTAGTGAGCCCTAGTGCAGCAGCAAAATACAAGGACAGATCGTCAACTAAGAAGCGTTCTGACAGGAAGCAAGACGGCAAGAGAGGTGGCTCAAATGGCCCTCGAATAACCGGTTTGTCCAATCTACGGGACAATTCTAATCCTCGTAAGCTTGCTTCTCTGCTTCTTTCATCAAACAGCTTGCTCCAAACTCCTCAGCGCGCAGCAAGTGCAAATGTATGCATGATCTAAATGCAAGCTGCTTTTACACGCACTCAGAAGCGTCTAAATGCAAGCTGCTTTTAAACGCACTCAAAAGCGTTGCGAGCGTCAAACTAATATTGTGGTGTTCACGCAGCTGCTGGTGCTGGTGGTTGCTGATCACGGTAGACATTTGCAGCTGTGACTCTGAATGGCATCGCCGTTCAGTGTTAGTGCTGCAAATGTCAAGACCATTGTCAACACTTGACAAATGACTGAGGACCCTTGCCCAAGATGCTGCACTCTTGCAGCTCACAGGCATGCTTGACTGAGGCCTATGATGAAGCATCAGCAAACGCCTACAAAGGCACTTGATGTTTCAGATCTGTCTCTTCCAAGTTGGTTCTGGTATTATCATTTGTACGTGATAGTAGTAACATTGAGTAGTCCAAAGTGGCTGCTTCAATGATTTCCTATGTACAACATCCTGTGCTGTTTTCTTACCTCATCAGTGTTCCTACGTTTTGTTTTATGAAATCAGGCGTGTGAATTATGACCGGCCTGTGTGATGCTCAGCAGCTGGCGACAACATCGATCACTACAGTGCACAGAGATACTGCTGTCATCATGGCAAGATTTCTGTATCATTTAAACACTTACATATACCCAATTCAATAAGCTGAGCAGCGATCCCGTTTGTGCATGTCACAGAGGCTGAACAATTTTAGCCATTTATGTCAAAACGAGCCCGCAATATGAAACCCCAGCATGTGTAGCAGGTTCTAGGCCGCCTGACTAGCGCAGCCAATTCACTGTGGGGATGCAACATAAGAGCCCTCCACCTGCTACTAGCATGAACATGGGTGGCTAACTTGGTGTCTGTGATGGAGCAGACTTTTGTGACTCAATCAACCTGACACAGGCTGCGCCACCCAAGTACAAGCCAATCAAAGGCACTGCTAGCAATGTCTGCGTAAAAGGGTCTGTGGACGGTGTCAGTACAGCAGCAGCAATGGTTGCCCCCACCACCACATACCGCCACTGTGCAAACATCTGCTTTGAAGAAACAATGCCTGTGTTGCCTAGCAAAACCTGTATGACGGGCACCTGCAGGTTGCATCTGGGTTTTTGGAGTGCTGGCCTTTAAAACAGAATGAGGATCCAATAAAAAACCAGGCGCATGCATTTGTATGGATGAAGAGCATGCACTTTGTGCGTCTATGAGACTTGCAATCACAGAGGATACACAAACAGGTGTCCAGGTCATCATGCCTGTGTCATGCACCAATAGCCAGATGTAATGATCACCTGGAAGGACAAGCCGGTACTAAGTAGCAAAACCAGCACAAACTCAAAGTACTGGTCAATGGACCAAAGTGACTCCACGGCTCCATCAGCATACTGTACAAAGAATTGGAGGGCTGCTGGGGTCAAAATCTGGTAAGCAAATACAAGCCTGCAGGCAGCATTGCATTCAGCATTGCATGCGTCACTGGATGTGGTGCTGTCGAGGTGTCCAACCTGTTCTGCATGCATACATCGGTGTTATGAACCTTATACAAGCCAGCAGGCCAGCTCACAGTGTGCACTGGCATGAGCAGGACTGCACTGCTGGCGCACAGAGTCACACACAGATGCGCTTGGCAACAGAACAGGACATTATGATGTGCGCAAGCAAGCAGCATGTGTACCCTAGGTAAAACAGGATGGAAGAGCCAAAAACAATAGGAGCCAGTTGCTTCTGCTCTGACTGTGTCAAGCCAGGAAAGACCCACGCCACAACTTCATAAAGCACGGTTGGGGTAGCCAGCAACAGGCCTGCATATCCTGCAACCTGCACATGGCATTGCAAACATGAAAGGCACAGGACAGCATGTGTGGTACAATGAATGCTTTCTGAAGGCTAAGTGGCGTTGGCAAGGACTGCACCTAGAGGGCAGCTGCTACACATACCTTGAATGTGGTGAAGAAGAATTCACCGGGTGAAAGCTGCAAGAACCTGACCCCTTGTTCAGCCACTGGGGCCTCTAGAAACACTACAAGATCTTTGGAAAAACAGAAACAGGTCAGGATGGCACCACCAGCAGCCAGCGCCGCTATCAATAGCCGTTCCCTAAGCTCATCCAGGTGGTCCCAAATTGGCATTTCAGAATTGCTAAGTTCTGAGGCATCTGGGTACAGAAAGGATTGCAACGCTGTTTTCTCGGCATCGCTTTGAGGGTCTGGGGCCATAAGCCCGTTTTGCTCTGTGCTTGTTTCTGCAGTGTTGGCAGGTCAGTCAGGTCATTCAGGCATATGTGAGAGTATTGGTGCTGCAGCGCCTCATCAAGCAGTGCCTTTATGTACCGAGGCTTTCTGTTGCTTCGCTTGGGTCAAGCTTGGCTTTAGGACAGAGCCTAGCTGCTCGCTTGTGTGATATGCGCTGGCACTTGTGGTGCTGGATGAAGCTTCTAGTCAATAGAGGCCTGCGAATGCACTGTGCGTGACATGCTGTCATTGCTGCAAAGGTCTGCAGCTGTGCTGACTAAGTTTGTCGCCAACAAACGCTTCACGATATTGATTTCGAGCTGGCTCAGCTAAATACGCGCGCGTATCGAGACTGTATGCTTCGCAGCCTGCTGGCAATTAGTCCAGGCAATGAGATGCTCCAACGAGACTGTTCAAGGGTTGATTTGCGTTTGCAAGGACAGCAAAAGCAGCTCCGTTGACTTTGACAAATGCGAAGTCAGAGCTCTGACTTGGATAGGGTTTTGGGAAGGGTTGTTCTGCCAACTTCCAATCCTCCTGCTCTTGTCTATGCACCGTATCAGCCAAGACTCTCGGCACCGGCGCAAAACAGCTCTGAAAAGTGCAATAACTTGTTTCAGCGTCTGTGCATCAGCAACAGGGTCTTCAGCTTCAATCCAGGTGTAAAACTATAGGTAGCGAGCATGGCTCAGCCTGCTCAAAGCGACGCAGATTGGAAGAAATCGTTGGTTCTACCCCCTCAGGATAAACGGAAGCAGACAGAGGTATACGCTGCGACCTTTGATCACACAGTTCAACGAAAGCACTGACTGGGTTGCATAACAGTGTCAATTCCGCGTCGCAGGATGTCACAGCGACCAAGGGCAACGACTTTGAGGATTACTTCTTGAAGCGTGAGTTGCTGCAAGGCATCTATGAAAAGGGCTTCGAAAAGCCGTCACCTATTCAAGAAGAAAGCATCCCGATCGCCCTGACTGGCCGAGACATCCTTGCCAGAGCCAAGAATGGCACCGGCAAAACGGCAGCTTTTAGCATTCCTATCCTGGAACGTATTGACGTTACCAAGAACGTCATTCAGGGTACGCAATCTTTTTTTCAAGCTTCTTCGCTGACAAGCTGTTTAGGCTGAGACGATGGCCCTTTCCTTGCAGCTATGATCTTGGTGCCAACCCGCGAGCTGGCTCTTCAAACGTCACAAGTATGCAAAGAGCTGGGTAAGCATCTGGGTGTAGAGGTCATGGTAACAACTGGAGGCACAAGCCTGAGAGACGATATTCTTCGGCTGCACAACGTCGTGCACATCATCGTCGCCACGCCAGGTCGCATTTTGGATCTGTCTGACAAAGGGGTGGCAAAGCTGGACAGGTGTAAGATGCTAGCCATGGACGAGGTGAGATGTGCAGTGCAGAAGGCTTCGAGGTTTTCCCTTGTCAGGCTACTGAACAACTGTATCTGCAGGCTGACAAACTGCTATCTCCAGAGTTTCAGCCCATCATTGAGCAGCTCATAGGCTTTTTGCCTCAAGACAAGCAGATCTTGTTGTACTCTGCAACGTTCCCAGTGACAGTGAAGCAGTTCCGGGACAAGTTTCTGCGCAAGCCATATGTTGTCAATTTAATGGAGGAGTTGACCCTGAAGGGTGTCACACAGGTCAGCCATGTGCTGCTGACTGTCATATGTACAAAGCAATGATCGGCAGTGGTCAATGATGGAAGGCTACAATTTGTCATGACCTGATGCAGTACTACGCATTTGTGGAGGAGAGACAGAAAGTACACTGCTTGAACACTTTGTTCTCCAAGGTCAGTAGAGTTTTCTGGTGACATGCGTGGTTGCAAGCCTGCGGGTCGCTCTGCTTGACTGATGTTTGTGCGCTGCAGCTGCAAATCAATCAGTCCATCATCTTTTGCAATTCAGTCAACAGAGTTGAACTGCTGTCCAAGAAGATCACAGAACTTGGGTACTCATGCTTCTACATTCACGCCAAGATGCTGCAAAGCCACAGGAACAGGGTGTTTCATGACTTCAGAAATGGCAACTGCAGAAACTTGGTGTCATCAGGTAATGGAGGCACACGGTTTTCCATGAGCTATAAGCAAGTATTTTGTATCTAGCTCCTTTGACAAGCATTCTTGTGTTGCAGATCTTTTCACCCGTGGAATTGACATTCAAGCTGTAAATGTGGTCATCAACTTTGACTTCCCAAAGAACTCTGAGACCTACCTGCACAGGGTGAGTTTACTGCTGAGTGTCTTTGTTTTGGCCCTTGCATTTACTGCCATTCTAACAGCCAAGATTCTGCAGAGATGTGGCAATGCCAGATCATTGGTGCACCATGCATTGCTTTGCAGACAGTGAAATCAAGTTGACTTCTGCATTGTTGATGTTTGCAGGTGGGCAGATCTGGCAGATTTGGGCATTTGGGGTTGGCCGTGAACCTCATCACCTATGAAGACCGCTTCAACCTGTAAGCGCACACAGCCACTAGATCAATGCTTGTTTGGTATTTGTTTGTTGAAAAGTGCTTTTGCCAGCTGATTATCATGACTTTTGCGTTTGCCAACAAAATGCTGTGCATGTGTTGTCTCCTGCAGCGATATAAGCTGCAGTCAAAATTTAAACCATTTGTTATGTATACCCCTTGCAGGTATCGTATTGAGCAGGAGTTGGGTACTGAGATCAAGCCCATTCCCCCCATCATTGAGAAGGATTTGTACTGCAGCTGAGCAACACCGACGCTTGCCGTCAGCTACACATGTCTGCTATGAAGCTGCAACATGCTGAACCAGAAGCGTCATCTGCTTCTGCTCATGCATTTGAGTGTGGGAGCTGAGAGTTCAGACTGTGTCTCCAAGGTGGATTTGGGATGTGCACTTGCTTGCAATGCTGCGCCCTTGCTTTTGACTTGATTATTCTGTTTGTGGGTGTGCTTTTGGTGATGGTGATCTACCACAGTCCAGCAAGGTTCAGTAGCTGTGCTGCTTCTGTCCAGAGCACTACGTTTCAGGGTTGCTGCTGCTTGTATAATCAGCCACAGGTTCTTTTTATCACCTGTGGCAGAAGTGAAATGGTTCGTGTGTGTGTGGTGTGTGATAGTCTAGTGTTTGTAGTGCTTAGTCAGTCAGAAATGCCTTGCACCATCAGTGCGTATTTGTGGGTGCATGACAAAGGATCTAAAACATGTTTTCCAGTTTTGGGTAGTCACGTGCTAGCGCAGAGCGACTTTCACCCCTGCTTTTCTGTTGATGCATTCTTGCTTTTGTGAGCCCTTCGCTCGGGTACATCAGCAAATGCTCAGCAGCACATTTTCACTTTGCATTAGGTCTGTAGATTCTGCAGTGACGAAACATGCCAAGGATTGCTGACAGGATCTTTTGAAATAAGCCCAGACTGTGCAGAGGTTATATGTGCAAGCAGTCAACTTTGGTGGCCAAATAGGCTAAACCACATTGGCATGATGCTTCCAACATCATGGCCGCTTTGATTTCAAACGGCATTGCGCAATCCAGCGTAGTGGCCACACTTTAGAGACTAGATACTGTGTAAACCAGCACAGGGGTCTGGTAGGGTTTACAAACATGAGCATTGGTACAGACTCAGCTACTGGCAGTCCAGTGACTTTGCCTCTGTTACCTTTGGAGCCTTGGATTTTATGTTGTACATAAACATGCAAAGACAAGCACGGTCTTTTTCATTGGCACGTTGACAACACTAGATTGTAATCATTTCGATGGCATTGTGACAGTTGTCAGCTGCTGTTAAAGATGCGGTCTTGATGTACAGGTGGCTTGTGCAGCGTGCATACGTCGTTGTGAACTTTTTGCTTTGTATCCTATTCCTCGTTATGAAGTTTGAACTCCATGTTCCTGTGTCAACAATTGCATGTTGAGAAGCTGCAGTGGCCAAACAAGCTGCTGCAGAGGTAAAGCTAAAATGACCAGCCTGTGCTGCTTGAGCATGTCTTGACACATCAGATGTCAGGCTCTACTTTATGAGATGGCTGTTGTTTGATACAGTTGACAACATCAGAGTCCTTGTCACGCGCTAACACATCAAGAGTTCCTAATACCTCAGGCAAATCAGCCAGCTCACTGGAGCGCAACAGACTTAGAGCTCTGGCCAAAGCAAGCCTGACATTGGCAATATGATCCTGTGACAGAATCAGCATTGCCGGCATAAAGTGTGTCCGAAACACAGTCATCTGCAGTTCACAGCATGCCTTTGCTACATGATAACACACTTCCACAAACTGCTGTCTGAGCTGATATGCATTTTGAGATGCAAGCGAGTGCACGCAGCGCACAATCTCTTTCCGCATGTCACTATCTTGAGTGTGCTGATGCAGCTCTTCTGTCTGATGTAGAGACATGTCACCGACACCATTAGCCAGCTGGCTAGACTCATCCTCCTTATGGACATCAGCAGCTTGAGTTGCGGAGCTGCCTTGCTTTGCCTGCTGATACGGCCACAGTGCACACACAACACGCCCCATCTGCTTTGCTACTGCGGATCGCACCGCAGCAGTTGGGTCTTGACATAACATCATGGCTATGGGAAGAATGTCTGGCTGCAAGCCCTGCAACATACTCTTCTTTTATGCAAATCTATTCTAGATGTCCGAATGAGCAGCATCATGCAAAACCAGACTCAATCATATCAGGAACAAGACTCAGCTTGTAGCCCACGTGACAACTTCTGATGGGTACATGCATCAGTGCACCAACAAAATATTTTCTTGGCTTCTGCAGCCAACAAAGCTAAGACAAGCAGCAACCAAATCAAGGCAGGACATAAGGCAAGTGGGGATGCACACGTTGAACAGCACCAGACTTGTTCAAGCCTGAAAGCACATCTGTCTAGCTGCGACGCTATGCATGCACATGCCCAGCTTGGAGCACAGCATTGCAACAAGCAGGTGTGCATGACCAAGGGAGTGCATGACCAATCACAAACCTCAACATGAGATGCTCAAGTGTCAAGATCAAGCTATACCTCAAGACTGGCAAGGGACCCAAGCTGTGTAGCCAAGCCAATTCTGCATCGCCATGTAGCGCACTCCAGAGACAAGGACTGAGTGAGCGTCTGGAAGAAGGATGCTCGAGACTCACAGGGCAATTTTGCCAGCAGGGCAGGGAAGAAATTGACCAGCCCCTCTTGCACATCAGCGTGCTTGTCACGGCACAACTTCTGCAGTGTGAAAGGCAACCAATGTGTACCGGGAAGGCCCAGCAATCACGTCATCATAACCGATGGATGTAGACAACATGGCAAGACATGCAGGAAGCGCAACATTTTCCAGACATGACTGTTTATCATGGACACACTCAAGGAGCTGAACATGCCCTCGCAGATTTGGTACCTGCCTTTTAAATGTGCACAACTGTTCCCCACATTGCTCAACTTTGGTCTGCTGTCTGGCATTTGCTCTCATGTATTCCTTTTCTCATCAAATTGTTGCATGTACAGCTGGGATAGTGGTTCACACCTGAATGGCAGGTCCCAAGTCTGCGAGGGCACGCTCAGCTCCCAACAGAGCAGCCAGCTCATGCAGGGAACAGGCCAAGGTGCGCCGCACAGCAGGCTCTCTGTCCAGAAGCAGCTTGCTGTGTGCAGGCCGCAGCTGTGCCCACTTCTCCTGACCAGCACCGGCCAGCACAGCAGGGAAGTTGAACGCAGTGGCAAGGCGCAACTGTGATGCTTCGTCTCCTGTCACTTCCAAGTCTGGAATAGCTATGACATGCTGCAGCAGGCCTGCCACACATGAAGGTCAGTGTGGCAGTGAGTCGCAGCCAGCGTGAGGTAATCCCCACCAAACAGGTTATAGATCAAGCAATGACACTGCCCTTCTGATTGCCGCAAAAGGGCAGACAAGCATATGACGGCTATCATATCAAGTCAGGCAATCAAAGACAGCCTCAGGGACTCTTGCCATCAAGTTACATTGACTCGCTACTTCTTCTTTTTTGTGGGTGCACTTGAACACGTGAAGGCTATGAGCAGCAAGTCAGACTCACTTTGTGGAATGTGGTGAGCTTCAAGCGTGGATATGAAGGGTCCGAGCTGTTGCAAGGCTGAGGTCTGCACCCAGTGGGACACATCCTCACAGAACTTGTCGAAGACAGGCAGCAGCTGCGTCTCCCGAGTCTCAGCTTTGGCCAGCTTAGCAATTTCTGGCAGGATGTCTGCGCAGGCTTTGCGCACAGCCCAGACCCTATCTGAACAGAGGGTGACGTAGGCGCCCAGAAGGGAGTCATGGTTGCCCTCGGCCGGCAGAGCTGCTCCTAGCACCGCTAAGCCTATAGCCACTTCCTGCAAGGCCAGGACGCACAGTGTTTGACAGATGCAGGAGCCTGCATGGGTTGATACAGGGGCATCAAACTTAGAGGGGGCCTGCAGACCAGATGTGTTATGACACATATGCAACAGCGGTTGAGATTGCATGCTGGACTGATTGACAGCTTTCATACGGACTCTGATGGGCGTGTTGAAGCCAATGCGCAGTAGTGAAACGAACTACCATGATAAATTCAGGTTGTTGACAGGCACCAGGGTGACTGGTCCTACAGATGTGTAAGCGGTGTGTTGAGCTCATACCCGTCTGACTTGGAAGTCCATGTCTTCAGCTTGGTCCAAGACACGCTGCATCAGCACACCCTGAATTGCATCTGCGTTCTGTGCCGCAGACCCTTCAGAGGAGGACAGCAGGGCCGGGCCTAGATGGGCATACAGCTGAGTCACAGCTGACCGTATCTCATGCTCAGGACATAACATGAGTTTGTCCAGAGCTGGCAGGAGAGTTTCATGGAGTTGGGTGTGATCTAGCCAGGGCACTATCTCCAGCACAGCAGTTTGAGACGCAAGAACTACCTGCATGCAGATGAAAGCAAGCTCAGCAGGGATACTTTCAAGCCCATCATTGCAACTTACATCACAAGTGCTGATGGGTACGAAGGTGATCAGTTGGATGCAATCTGTATCTGGCTGTGCAATTGTAGTGGCAAGCCGCTGCCAACCCATAGGCAAGCACATGCAGCAGCACCAGAGTAATGTCTGGCGCCATCTTGCTCGGGCTGAACACGTTTCAGCGATTCTGCTGTCATCAGTTGCTATGCACCCATTGCTTGTCTGGCACAGTATCTGCTTACTTGTTCTTCCTCATCCTCTAGCAGATGCACTGCCAAATTGACCAGGCGTAAGAGATGATTGCTTCCGCCCTCCGGTTCACAGTCTGATGACTGCTGCTGGTCATGCAGAATTCTGCCTGCAAAAACATGCCATCGTTTACGTAGGTCCTTGCCTGCATTGCTGCGCCAATGAAGGCACTGCACATAGCTAGGCCTTTGATGTTATTCATGCCTGGTGACAAGACTGTTTAGAACAAGCTCTGCAGACATTTTACCAAGAGCTGGAAGCTGTGCTGCTATCTCAAGCTTGACTTCTTCTGGCTGGTCCTCATCACGGCCTAGTTCTTCCATCAGAGGTAGCAAGACATCAATGTTGTCGTCATATATGGTCGAAGTGGCCGCTGCTGGTATACATTGAAGGTAAAGCAGCTTTTGATGCAGCTTGTCTGTGTTTGTGAACTGCACAATCGCATCGAGACCCTGTATGCTTGGAACTTCCACCTGTAATCAATCACGAGATGATTGTGCAAAAATGAATCGCGGCTTTGTCGCTCCCACCGCTGATAGCTGTGGAGTCGGACAGACAGACAATAAGATCAAGCCTCGAATTGACAGACCTCTGCAGGGCAGCAAGCCGCGGCGTCCACTCCGCCCTCGACATCTGACAGCATTGTTCAACAACTTTGCTGCTACTGAGTGACCTGCACTGTACACAGCTGTGGAAGACGAGCAGGCAGTCTATAAATTCACTGCTGCGGTGATCGTTCAAGGTGCTTGCTTGCAGTCATTCTCCATGCCGCTGGCTGCTGATACTTTTCAATACTGTAGCAACCGATCCGCTTATTTTGACGGTGACTCGAGGCTGTCACGCCGCGGACTTTGGTCAAAGGCTTGCAATGGTAATGTTGGTCTCCCGACATGTACACGCACTCCGCTCAAGGGATCGCATCCCGTACGACAAAGTGTTAGCATGAGCTGTACACATAGTTACAGAGTTGCACTGTACGACACACAAAGCTGCACTACAGCTCTCGACAATCATGAAAGCAATGATGAAGAGCATGCCAGTTGCGTCAGCTAACCGGCCGTTTGCAGCAGGCAACAAGAGAAGCAGTGTCCGGGTTCCCTGCCCTTGCAAAACAGTCACAGGCAGGAAGGTCAGCTCAAGTCGTTTAACTGTACAAGCAGCAGCAGGCAAGTGTACCTGCAGTCGGTCGCACTAATTAAGATCGCTTGTCGCCACATACTTGCTGCTGTTGTTGCTATGCTCAGTTGTTGGCTGAGTCTGGTGATAGCTGTGTTACCGTCGCTTGGAACGATGTCCTACATTGGAACGGTGTCCCCATTGGGAAATAAGGCTGCTTTGGTTGTGACATCAGCACACCCTGGATGAGTCTATCACACCAAGTCAGTTCTACTGCTGCTTATGTAAACCGCACGACTGAATGGCCTTTGCCATTTCATGCAGGTGTAGCCACGCCGCCCAAGCCTGCCATTGGTCTTTCAGACAAAGCACTCTCCCACTTGCAGAAGCTGAGAAGTCAAAGCGGCAGTGATCAGCTGCTACTCAGAATAGGAGTCAAGTCTGGAGGTTGCTCAGGGATGAGCTATCTGATGGACTTTGAGCAAGAAGCAAATGTCAAGCCTGAGGATTCCATTATTGACTATGAAGGACAATTCAGATTAGTATGCGACTCAAAGTCGCTGCTCTATTTGTTTGGCATGCAGCTGGATTATAGCGATGCATTGATTGGCGGGGGTTTCCAGTTTCACAACCCAAATGCCCAAGATACCTGCGGCTGTGGCAAGTCCTTTGGGGTGTAAGATAGAGTTCTTGTCTAACGCTTGCTGCTCCTTCTCTTCTTGTGTTGTCTAATCAGCTCAGTGCTAATGTGTCATCAGCTCACCAAAATATACACAAGTTTTTCGTCATCTGCATGTTTTTATTATGAGCACGCTGTATCATATACTTCATGTTTGCATTGCAGTTCATGAAGGTAGCAAATCAATGGCAGCAGGGTCTCTGCAAAGTGCACTTGTTGTGTCCCACTGTAACTATCACCTGCTTTTTAAGGATGAAAGTATAATAATAATAATAGTTAAAACGCTTTCCAGCTCATGATGAGCTAGGTAAATGAAAGTAAGGTATTCTCCAAGTGGTTTTCTCTGCTTGCTGGGCAACCAGTACAAACGTGGTCAATTAGGCACCATGGCTCTGCTGATAGCTTGCAGAGTATGTTGTGATGCAGTTGCAGGAACAGAAAGACAAGTTTACCATGTGTTTCTGCATGCCAAGCCATAGCAATCTATTGCTGTGAGTCTTAGGCATGCTCGTGCTTGCAACCTCTCTAACACAACGTGGTGTACAAAAATCATGTAATTTCTCTCAAAGCTATCTTGATGCTGTTTCCAACACTTTATTGCCACTGCCAAGAAACAATTGCTCAAATCACGAGATGATGAAAAAGTATTCATCTCCACCACATGTGTACATAGCGTGTGTATAGCCAGTACATGCCAGCAAAGCAGCAGCAAGCTTTATTAGCTAGTTCTCCCCTAATGCCTCATGCACCTATTGTACATGTTTGGTCAGCAACGCCATACAGATATACACACGACCTGATGTACAGACTGCTGCCTAACAAACAAGCTGATATGTACCGTCCTTGAAACTGTACCATTGACCAGAGGTGGCATCACCATACAAGCCTTGAGTGGCATCGTAATAGTATCCCAAATCAGCATTATACCACGTGCCTGAGGCCTCATCGTACAAGAAGCCGCTGCCTGTGTCTTGCGTGTTTGAAACATTTGCGCCAAAGGCTGATGATTCAAGAATGGCAGAAGCTGTTGCCCCCCCCTGCTGGTCATGATCACTGATATCAGACTTTGTAATAGGAGCTTGTGACTCCTGACACGGCAGCTGCTGCTGTGTAGCTGCTGCAGCTTGCATTGGAGCTGCGTTCAGGGCCCCAAAAATGTCTTCATCTGGGTCAGCTGGCACAGCCTGTTCAGCAGCAGCTGTTTCTGCAGCTGCTTCAGCTGCAGCTGAGCCTGCCAGATCAGCCACCGAAGGTGCGTCGAGATCCATTCCATCAGAATCTTCCAAGCCACTTGTACTCGGCATAGCCCTTTCCTCAGTGCTGGGCGTAGCCCTTATTGCAGTAAGATGAACAGGCTCTGAAGCTGCAGGGGTAAGATGGAAGGCACTAGACGCAGGCCTGATGGCGTTGGTCTGACTTGAGTCCTGTGATGCTGTGGATGTGCAAGCTGTCGTGAGCACTCCCATGACTGCTTGTAGCTGAGCTGCCTCACCTGCATCTGTCTCTGCTGCTATTTGTTCACGCCTGGTGCTGTGAATGTTGTACTCCCCATGCTGTAGCAGCAAGCTAGAGTACTCTGTGAGCCTGTCAAATGCATCCCTGCACCCAAAATCTGGCGGGTCACGATGTGTAGCAGCAAAAGAGAGCTTGCGGGCCTTCATATCCAGAATTAAGGGCAAAGTCACAGCCCAAAGGTGATGTGCATGTCAGCAGAACGCCATGCCAACAGGCAATGCAGTGCAACCTGAATTACTGAGAAGAATGCAAGCGCACAAGGCAGTGAAAAACTGTCAGGCAACATGCCCTCGATGATTGAGGGATTTGCCTTTAAAGCATCAGGACATGTGAGGGGGCTAGGGTAGTTAGCCAAACCCCCAAAATATAAAATGCATTTAGGCACTGCAAAACAGGCCAATCTTGGAGGGCAGCCCCGCATGGCCTTTGCCGAACGCTGGGTTGGGTACCTTGCCCCTGGGATGGTGCAGGGCTTGTCAAACTCAGAAATGACGTTCCAGTCCAGGTCTCTCACCTGTTCTCAACAGGAACAGTACGCCCTGTACGTGTTGAAGGGGAAGCAGCACTTCCAGATTCCCTGCTTGTTGGCTGGAGGGCTGTGGTCTTGTCACCGCCTGTGCACCACGTGATAAGTTATCAGCATGCATGTTCATTACAGCCACAGTGCCAAGCAGCACAAACGAATCATGCTGCAATGTGCAAAGCTGACGCATATGCAGAATGACATTGCATGTTGCCGGATGACATGCCACGTGTGCCACAATAGCTTGAGCACAAATGCCCAATGTTTCCCAGAGTCTAGACATGTACATCCAATATAGCCACTCAAGCCTGCCCAGCCCCATGCACATCAATCATGAGCTCCACTGACACACAACCAGCTGCCACAGTATAATTGACTGCATGTGTTAAACAGACGAGCAGCTGGACTGCAGGGCAAGTTTTGAGCTACAAGGATGCCTGCTGAAGCAGACATCGAAACCCACCGGCAGACTTCCTGCTACGTTTCCAGGGCATGGCATCTGCGCCCGCCTGCCCACCCTCCAGCCGGCCCCCCAGCCGCCGCAGAGCTGTCAGCACAGTCTCATGGGGCTGGAGCAGGTCAAGCAGGCGGCGCTTATATGTCAGCAGCTCATCTGCATCCAGCTCTATGAGCTGCTGGTTGACAGGCGCTGTTGACTGCTTACTTGTTTGGGGAGCAGCCAACTCAGAAGAGCTGCTTGTGCCGGCTGCACAAAACCAAGCTGGGATCAATATGTGCTGATGAGTATGCTCATGGATGAACTGGCGACTGTATTGCATGCTGTGCACTGGTGCAGTAACGATTTGTCAGATAATATTGAACTGTGGGAGATATCACTGGTGGCACAGCTGAGTCCAAGGTTGCAGCAAATGTTTGACTGCCATTTGCAGAGCACAAAGCAGGAATTGTCAAACACACTGCAACCAGATGCACAGCAAGAAAAGAAGTACCCTTCTCTTGCTTGCTTTGGGCAATGTGCCTGTCTAGTTCCTTGCTGCAGTTGTCATGGCATGTCAGGCATATCCAGGAGAGCAAATAATCACACATGCACCTGATTGATGATCCACATCACAAACGCAATGGCCATAACAAGACCAGCAGCAGCCATGATGGTCAGCATAATGCAAAGTCAGCAGTGACTTGGAAGGCAGGGCAGGTAGTCACCTTCTGCAAGGCTATCCAGCCAGGCATCTTTCACTTCATCAAGCTTGTACTGAATGTAGTTCCCATCAGCATCAAAGTAGCCCTCCTCTCTTTCTTTCTTCAGGTGAAACGGCTCAAATGCTATGCCTGCTTCATTGAAGGCCTGCTTACAGCAGCACACTCACGTCATGCCAAAATGCCGTTGCACACAGAACAAGCAAATTGCATGCACAGATGCATACTCAGCTCTGAGAAACACAAGGGTCAGGCTAGCTGAGAAAAAGGCTATGACCAATTCTACTGCTTGGAATCAGCCACATGGGACAGACCGTCAAGCAGCCACCACCCTCGCCCATTTGAGCTTGAACTGCTGTGCAACTGAAGGAAACTGTACCTGATCTGGCTTATCATACCCCTCTTCTGCTTCAGCAAGATCTTCCAGAATGGAGGTATCCTCTATGCCTTGCATGTTGTCAAGCTCATATTGACGCGTCGCCTGGTCAGAAGCCTCCTCCTTAAGTTCAATAACTGTTGCAGGAGGGTCTTGCAAGTGAAATTTCAGGTCAAGTGTGTGTGAACCTGAGGCACATGAACAACAATCATGATGCACTTCATGATGTGTGCTGTGCAGCAGGTATCAGCACTGAACCTAGCGAGTTTAAGACCTTACTCCGCTGTTCAGCAGACCTGCTACCCTTCGGATAACTAGGATAAGCATGTGCAAGCAAGGAAAATGAATCTTGAATAGGCACTGCAACTGCGAGCAGGATACTTACCATTTTCTCCCTGTTGCGCCAGGGCTTCTTGATCAGCAACTGGTTCATATGTCACAATATCGGGCTCTTCAGCGAAGGTGACCCTTCTGCGTTTCCCCGGAGACATTCAATCAATATACTGCAGAGGTCAACGCCTAACGTACCATCAAAGTACGCGTAAAGGCATAGTGCTCAAAGGCTTTCCCTGCGATCAAAACCAACCTATCTTAGTCACAGCACGTGACCCTATCTCGTATCCCGTCTGCACTGCGCTATGCATGAGCAACGCCGCTTTTGCTGACTGCACGCTCGGCCCTATGCTCCCCTGAATGCTGTGTGGAGTTAGTACGACTCACAAGTCAGCTGCCGTAGGGCGCTGTTTGGCACCTCACCCCTTTTCCAACACACACAAGCGTTATCCTGCTGCGCTCAGCTGTCTTCTGCTGCGTAGCGTTGCAACTATTGTGAAAACCGCGGGCAACTCACCTCACTGTACGTCAGTCACAGTTGCAGCAGTTGCTGATTCAGCCCCTGGGCAAATCGGACGCGCGAACGACATGTCAGACGCTGCATCTTTAGCAGGTAAGGCGCGGGTCCGACACTGCGTCTTCAAGCTTGTGCCAGTACGTTTGAATGTATACGGCATTTTGCAGAATACGTCTGCAGCAGTCCTATCGCCAGTACATGCGGAGTGAAGCACACCGATGACCCTGATCAGCTCTCACACTGGCAAAAGCTGGGAGATCTACTAGCCGAGCGCTTGGGTCACCCTACTGGTAACAAAGCCAGCGACCAGCAGAGGTAAGCAGAGGTCTTGCCATTACCTTGGCACAATATAGCCATCTTGAGTGGTATCTACTTGCAGAGCTCGTGTCTACCAATACTACTTGCCTATCTATCTCTGGCTCCACCACCAGCTGCAACAACATCAGAAGACGCATCCAGACACTCCTCTGTTTGTTGGGATGAGCGCTCCTCAAGGCTCTGGGAAAACCACCATCTGTGAGGAGCTGCAGCATCTGTTGGCACAAGGGGGTTACCAAGCAGTCTTTGCCTCTCTTGATGACTTTTACCTGACTTATGATGACCAGCAAGCTCTTGCCAAGGTGTGTGTCTGGATGGCCTGTGCCGCTCATAACGGTTGGCATAAGCATATAACGCTCCAGCATCATCATGATCAGCAAAATGCACGCATGCACTCAAGTGCAAAACATGAATAAACGTCTGGGCAGATGCAAAAGTGTCATAATGCACGTCTTGATTTTAGTATCTATGCCTGATAACAGCAAAATAAGTCTTGCATTCTGCCTGCAACTTGCAGGAAAACTCCCAAAACAAGCTACTAGGAGTGAGAGGGCAGGCAGGCACTCATGACATCAAGCTAGCTCACCACACCCTTCAGCAACTCAAGTCGGCTAACTCAGACTCATCAGAAATTGCACTGGTACGGTATGACAAGTCAAGCCACAGTGGTAGAGGCAACAGAGCATCCGAGGGTGCTTGGCAGCAAGTGAAAGGCAAAGTGGATGTCGTCTTGTTTGAGGGGTGGATGCTGGGCTTCCGCCCTCTGCTGGACCAGGCTGCACAAAAGGTACGGCACATCAACACCTTGCTTGCATTCGACTATACAGCAATGCAGAGCTTTGACCTGGCTGGTCCATCAAGATTTGGCATCTTGCCACCACACTTCAGGCTGCACTAAGAAGATGGGCCTCCCGCTGTTGAGTACCATGCCACAAGCCTGTGCATATGCATCTCAAGCAGCAACATGCAACAGGTTTCTCTCAAAGAACGTCGACCTTTGATACCTACACTCATCAACTCAAAGCTTGCTCTGGAAGTACAAGCATCTGTTGCGTAATATCCTCTGGGGTGATATTTGCAGGCAGGAGAGGACATTGTGGCCATCAACAATCATCTCAAGAAGTACCCAGCAGCAATTGACAACTTCATAGATGTCTGGCTGGTTGTCAAGGTCACAGACCCACACTTTGTCTATGACTGGAGGCTGGAAGCGGAGCACAAGTCCAAAGCAGCAGGAAAGCCCGGCATGACTGATGAACAGGTGGCTGATTTTGTTGACAGATACATGCCAGGGTACATTCACTATTTGCCTGGCCTATACTCTCATGGCCCTACAACCAAGCAGCCTGGCAAGGTGCTGACCATCCAGATAGACAAATCTAGGCAGCTCACTCAAGAGCAGCCAGAGCAGTATACTCACGAGGACTGAATGGGCAGAGCTCAGATGGACCTGGGTTGTAGGTGCCAAGCAGTAGTGCAGTGTAGTGTAGTGTAGTGTAATAGATATAGTTTGTGCACCAATGTGCAGACCATTTGGCAACTTTGAGGCAAGCAAGGCATCTGCAATACATCACAATTACAAACCAGAGATGAAAGCGAGAGCATGAGCACACTTGATGCATTGCAGTAACTGAATATCTTGGTGATATTGAGTTCTTAACGTCACTCACTCAAGCAGATCTAGGTCTGTCTGAGCACAGCAGGGGACATCCCACTTCTACATTGTCAATGCGTGGTATGACATGTGACAGTCTCCAAAACGTGAGCTACAAGGGCCATTTCTCAAGATTAAACTAAACAGAAAAAAATGAAAATAAACCGGAGAAAATGGAGACAGCATGTTTAGCAGGTAAAAATTAATTCTGAAGCGCGATCGCGAGGGATCTTGTTTGGCAGGTGATGTGCTATGAGCTGCTTTTGAAGCTGGCAGCAGGATCTTCTGGGTCTATGTCTGAGTGGTCAGGGAAGTCGAATGACATTTTGTTTGTCCTGTGAAGACACAAGGGCACAGCTTGAGGCTTCATTGTCCATGTCCAGGGAGACAAGGATGACACAAAATGACAGGTGCAGCTTGGTCGCCATCATTGTAAGCATTGCATACTTGCTGCTTCTATCAACAGCTTAAACTCTGCTGGCGGGATTGAGCACAACATGCAGCACACATACAGCATGCATGTGCTGATCCTATAATATCAAGTGTGGATGATGCAGCAGCATATTGCATACCTGAGTCTGGGATATGCCTTGTTGATGACTGGTTGCAGCTGCTGATACACAAACCGATTGCCTGCTGGAGTGAAATGCAACCCATCACAAAGCAGCTGGGTCTGCCAGTCAAGTCGAGCTTGCATGCTGGTCCACAGATCAACCACAGGCAACTGTAACTCTTCCCCTAGCTCCACTACAGCAGCTGCATATCGTGAGGTGTAGTCATTGGTGCGCTCTGGTAGGGTAGCCTCTGTTCTGGCTGTGCCAGATCGCTGCAAGCAGGATCTTTGTTAGGCAGCAGTGAACCATCTCTCACTGTTGCCCTGTGCATCAGCATGCCCCATGCATCAACATGCCACTTGACCCCGATCATCAGCTGTACTATGCTAAAGCTGTTCTGGGTCATGTAAGAGATGGGCAATACATGCTTTCCTATCTACCCCATCTGTGTCTAAGGCAGAGCATGCAGCCATCTCAGTATGCACACTTCTGCTGGACGGATGACTGGCAGAAACCCCATGACGGTGTCTGAACTTTACCACTCAGTTATGCAAGAGTCTGCTACAAGCGCAGTGGCCTGCTTTGCAGGTCAGCGTGCATGCCACCATTGTGACACCGCCATACAGCATACTCACACAATGCTAAGAGGTGAAGATTTGTGGCTAGAACAGGAGGAGGAACAGCGCTTCTGTGCTGCATGCAGCTCATGATCAGTGCTTTGTCTAGTGCACCTGGCAGTTGTGCTGTATCCTGCCTTCCTCAAAGACTGGGGGTGGAGCAATCAGGACGATTGAGTCTATGTTGGCCTCACGCAGGTGCTCAACTATGCTCTGCAGATTCCGCTTGAACTCAGGCACTGGCACATGCTGCCGTGCACTGCAGCACTCTCGTTTATAATACCCAGGCATCACATCACAGCACAATCGAGTTCAGCTGTCAACGCATGCCACTCAAGCTCAGCACCCCGCCAAGCATCACCAAGTGCGTGTGTTGTGCCACAGCTTGAGGACACAGTGAGAAATGCAATATGTTTTGTCTGAACCATGGTCTGCGTGTGTCTTATGATGCACCTGTGTCTGTCAGGCAGGGCAGCATCATTTGCGCCCCAAAACAAGGTCACCAGTTGGATTTGGTGTTGATCAGGTGGGAATATGCTGTGCAGCAGATGGCTGGCCCATCGCGTGTTGTAACCTGAATAGCCTCTGTTGATCACGTCTACCTGCAGAGCCATTTGCGGTAACGATTGCAATCAGGGGTCTTTAATCAGACCAAGGCGAATTTGGCTAAAGCAAGAGTTGCCGTGGACGCGACGCTACTTTTCGCTGATATTTGTGCGCAAGCGCAGCAGCCCAGCCTCCTTCTGAGTCTGAAGCTTTCTGCGTGAGGCTGTCACCAAAAAGCACAAACTCTGGCCGCTGCATTGCCTCTGCTGACCAACAGGTTTGTGCGGCAGAGCAGACGTCGATTGCCCTTTGCGTCACGCTCCCGGTGCAAGCAGATAAAGTGACAACTAGCAACAAAGCAGCTCCGGTGTGCTGATGGCTAATCAAATTGTCGCCCATAAAGATGGCCATGCAACTGCAGAGCTGCAGAGATTGGGAGGTTTAGTTACTGACTTACTTCACCGTATACCAAGATTTATTGACGTCGTCATTGTCTTCTGCAGTTCAGCAGGTCTTTCGCACTCTTGCGGAACACTTTTCCAGCTTCGGACTGCAAATCACAAGAGAAGTTCCAGTGTCTGACGTTCGTCAAATTTTGCAACCGTTTTGCCGTGCAAGTGAACCATCAGCTTATTTCGATCTGTAGTAACAAGCCCGGCTGGGTGTTCTTTACGTGTGACCTCTTGATTGTTGAAATTACTATAATTGCAGCGGCTTGATCCTCGACAGCAGTCGATGGCCGATGAGGCTGCAAAGCGCGAGCAGGCGCTGTCAGAGTATCGCAAAAAGCTGTTGTCACATAAAGAGGTCGACGCTAAGGTCAGGAACCTGAGGGAGGAAGCAAAAGAGCTGAAAAAAGATTACGACAAGACAGAGGATGACTTGAAAGCTTTGCAAAGCGTAGGTCAAATAATAGGGGAGGTGCTGAGGCAGCTTGACGAAGAGAGATGTGAGTGATCTGACTTGCACTTGCAGCTTCTGCATGCCATTTCTGAGGCTTGTCCTCGCACCTCACATGTCCTACACCTAGACAACAAATCGGACAATGAGCCTGACACATGTCAGACTGCCAGTGTGCTGTGCTGGCAGAAAGCATAACAGCCTTTGCTTTCTGCAGTCATTGTCAAAGCCAGCAGTGGGCCCAGATACGTTGTAGGCTGCCGGACAAAGGTGGATAAGACCAAGCTTACAGCTGGCACTCGTGTTGCTCTCGACATGACCACTCTTACAATCATGCGAGCTCTGCCTAGAGAGGTACCTGCCTCTCCTGCCTCTCAGGGGAGCCTGCCTCTCCTGCCTGCCACGTTGCTGCGCATGCTACTGCTGTCCATCTAGCCATGCAGTGTTGCTGCCTATGACTGCATGTTGCGCTCTAACTTGTTCCTGTTCCAGGTGGACCCTGTGGTGTACAATATGCTTTCTGAAGATCCTGGCAAGGTCAACTACTCCATGATTGGCGGTTTGGGTGAGCAGATTAGGGAGCTCAGAGAATCCATTGAGCTGCCATTACTGAACCCTGAGCTGTTCATTCGTGTCGGCATCAACCCTCCCAAGGGTGTATTGCTATATGGCCCTCCAGGCACTGGCAAGACGCTGCTTGCCAGAGCCATTGCCAGCAACATTGATGCAAACTTCCTTAAGGTGCAGCATACAGACCTGATACTGTCCTGTTCATTCATTCTAACCTCTACAGTACAGGCTGACTCATGATGGGTTCTGCTGTCAGTATCAAGTCTTGGTGTGATGCTGTTCAATTGCAGGATGGCTGACGCTCAAAGATGTGGATGCAACTCTCCGGTGTAAAGTAGAGTCTGATTATGTGATTTCCATCTGCAGTGATGCTTTTGTTGTATGATGTTGCACGTACCCATTGCATCCTGTAGACATGTTGTCATGCTGTCCTCCTGATATGTACTCATTGCAGCCTGCCTCACACAGGTTGTGTCCAGCGCAATAGTGGACAAGTACATTGGAGAGAGCGCAAGATTGATCAGGGAGATGTTTGGCTATGCAAAGGAGCATCAGCCATGCATCATCTTCATGGATGAGATTGATGCAATTGGTGGGAGGCGGTTCAGTGAGGGCACCAGTGCAGACAGAGAGATACAGCGCACGCTCATGGAGCTGCTGAGTCAGCTTGATGGATTTGATGTAGTAGGCAAGGTGCGCAAAGTTCTGCAGTGTGGCTTCATCAAAAGTGAAAAGAGCTGCCATTTGCTGTAGAGTACAGACTTGATGTTGGATGCGATGGGCATCAATGAATAGACTTGAGTGATTGCCCTCTTTGATTTCAGTTACACCTGTGGAGCTGCAGTAATGCAGCCTGCAGCAAGCCGTGAAGTGCTGTTTGAGTGGTGTTGGTTTCTTATATGCCTCCATGTACGGGAGGCATTGCGGTGGTGATTACACGGGCAATGAGCAGTTTCATCTGATGGTACAGCATCCAGC
>JAABUO010002485.1_pt1 | contig 22409 bp, 16 predicted proteins | sample 5559291 | NCBI WGS metagenome assembly JAABUO01 (sample SAMN10711878, study PRJNA513372) | rock metagenome | isolation source: Antarctica rocks | place: Antarctica: Victoria Land, Finger Mt sud
CCGCGATCGCGGACCACGCCCCCTCGGCGGATGACGGCGCTGGGCGCCTGGGGATCGCCCTTACTGGGCGAGACCCTGGGTGCTGCTGAGGACACTGCCGTTACCGGTCGAGATGCCCTGCTCGGCGATGAAGCCGAAGCCGTTGCCGGACTGCAGGACCGTGCCGTGCAGTTCGGTCAGCCCGAGCGGGTTCACCGGGATCACGTAGTGCGCGTCCGGCGCGACGTTGTACTGTCGTGTGGTCACCTGACCGGTCGTCTGATAGAACGTCGCCGTGATCGGCAGCGTGGTCTGCGTGGGGTTGAAGAGCACGAAGACTTCGTTGCGGCCGCCGTTGGCCCGCGTGTCGCCGGCCGGGAAGGTCCAGCGTACGCCGCCGCCGTTACGCCCGACGACGGTCGAGCCGGACCGCGCCGCGTCGGGCGCGCCCGTGGTCTCGGACCGCTCGACCACCACCGCCTGGTCGCTCGTCACCACGACGCCCACCCCGCCGGTCGCGGCGCGGGTCGTCAGGGGGATGTTCACCCGGCTGCGCGCCGGAGCATAGACGGTCTTGCTGCCCAGGCTGTTGCCCGTCGGGCCGAACAGGCTGGCCGTCACGCGGGCGCTCACATCGCCGGGGTTAAGGGCGGTCAGCGTCGTGCGTACCCCGTTCGCGGAGGTGGCGTCGGCGAAGATCCAGCTCGTCGCGGCCGTCGTGGCGCCGGTGCGCGTGGTCAGCCCCGCGCTGCCGGGGCCGAAGGTCAGGGTGCGCTCGACCAGCACCGGGTGGTCCGAGTTGGCGATGACGCTGACGTCGCTGCCAGGGAGCAGGGTGTTGACGTTGACGACGCTGTTCGTGTGCGCCGGCACGGTCACCACGACCGTCTTACTCGGCTGGGCGACCGCTTTGAGGGAGGCAGGGCGCACGAGTTGCAGTTGCACGCGCGTGGACACGTTCGGGTCCGGGTTGAGGATCGAGACCCGCTCCTGGGACGTGCCGGTGGTCGAGCCGGCGGCCAGGTACCAGCGCGTAGCCAGACCCGACGCGCCCAACAGGGCCCCGCTGTCCTGGCCGACGCGGCCGGCGACGCGGTTCACCGTGAGTTCGGCCGAGACCGCGCGGTCGGCCCGGATCTGCAGGCCGAAGGTCCCCGCGGGCAAGTTCAGCCCGATGACCGGAACGGCCTTCGTCGACGTGGCGGGAACCGTGGTGGTGCGGGTCTCGGTCGCGCCGTTGTCGAAGTAGAAGACCATCTTGACGCTGGCCGGTTGCGCGTTCGTGTTCAAGAGCGAGACGGTCGAGTGCTGATTGTACTGATTCTGGCCGCCCGCCAGGTAGAACTGCGTGGTGCGGGCGAGTTGGCCGGTGAGCGCGGCCACGGCGTCGACGCGGCTCTGGTTGCCGATCGCGCTGAGCGTGTTGGCGCCGTTCAGGAGGCTCTGGGGGAGCGTAATGCTCGCCGTGAAGGCGCCGTTGGTCGTCGTGATGGCGGTCGGCGAGGTCATCAGGGCCGCGCCGTTAAGGGCGAGCGTCACCTGCTCCTGGCGGCCGAAGCCTTTGCCGGTTATGGTCTCGGTCGAGCCGGGAGCGGCCATCGCGGCGCTGAGGCTGATGGTTGGCCCGAGCGCGGCGATGGTGAGAGGCGCCGTGGCCGTGCGCTTGCTCGTGGCCCCGGTGGCCGTCACGGTGTAGGACCCGCGCGCGAGAGTGTAGGGGACGCTGAGCCCCGTCGCGGGCAGCGCGCCCTGCGCGTCGGCCGTAGCCGTCGCGGTCACCGTCGTCGTGCCGCTCACGGAGAGGTTGACGGTCTCCTTCGGCGCGAAGCCCGTCCCGGAGACGGTCACGATGCCGCCGCGGTTCGTGGAGGAGGGCGTCAAGGTTAGCGTCGCCTTGGCGGGGACCGCGGCCGGCGCCGCCGCGGTGATCGGGGTGTGCGCGGTGGCCGGCCGCGCGGCGCTGACCGGGGCGGCGGCCAGGCCGCTCGCCGCCATGCCGCCCGCGAGCAGTACCGCGAGTGTGCGTGTCGTACTCATCTAGGTATTCTCCTACCTGCGCTATCGGCGATCGATCGATCGCGTCCATGACATGTCGCGGTGGTCCAGGCGTCCCAGGGCCGCGCCACACGTCCCGTGTCTTCCAGGGGTTTCCCCCTACACTGTCCATGTTACGGCGCGAACATGGGAGTTCCATGTGAACTAGGTGAATGGTTCATGAAAGAGAAAAACCCGCGAGTGCTACTATAGTGCTACTATAGTGCTACTATCGCGAGTGCTACTATATGGGTAGGATCGCGAGGCGCGCCGGAAGCCGCTGGCGCCTTGGATAGCCTGAACGCGCTATGACGCCGCGAGGAAGAAGGAGAACGAGAACGATGGGTAAGACATTGCTGCTGGCGCTGGGCGCCCTGCTCGCGGTACCGTCGGCCACGACCGTGGCCACGACCGTAGCCGCCCCATTCACGTTGAGCAGTCCCGTCTTCCGCTACGGCGCGCCCCTATCCATGGCGAACGAGTACGGCGGCGGCATGGGCTGCCACGGGGGCAACATGGCGCCGCGGTTGACCTGGAGCAGTGTCCCGGCGGGGACGCGAGGCTTCGCGCTGACCGTGGTCGACCCCGACGTGAAGACAGCCCCCAACGGGTTCGTGCATTGGGTCGTCTACAACATCCCGGCCGTGTGGCGTTTCATGTACGGCAACGCCCCGTTCGGCACGACCGGCGGGACCAGCAACTTCGGCGTGCGCAGCTACAATGGGCCGTGCCCGCCGTTGCACGACGCCCCGCACCACTATCACTTCACGCTGTATGCGCTCGACGTGTCCTCCATACGCGCGTCGGGGCTCACGCGCGACGCGCTCGTGCGCGTCATCGCGGGACATGTCCTCGGCACGGCGCAGCTGATCGGCACGTTCCAGCGGCCGTAGCCGCACCCGTGGGGCCATTATCGCGAGAGCGACTTGGAAGATAAAAAGGGATATATGCTGCGTCCGGTTCTGTCCATGCTGATCGCCGTCGTGCTGGCCCTGCTCCTGGCGTTCGCCTCGCAGTTTTTCTTCTTGCCCTTCATGACGATGGCGAACGCGCGGACGCTGAATCCCATCCGCGCGATCGTCTTCTGGCTCGTCTTCCTTGGGGTGATGGCCTACTTCGCCATCGTCGTGCGGCGCGGGCTCCGCGCGGCGCCCGATGATTGACACTCCCCGCCTTAAAAGGCGAGGATTCTTGCTTCATCGTCGGGTGCTGCCATCGGGCGTCTGACACACTCTCCACAAACGTTTTGCGTCTCGGCGTGCCCCGCCGCGACGGTGAGTATCCGTAGCCCCTCGCGTTTGATATTGCGGGCCGCGTTCAGGTCCCTATCCAGCACGCAGCCACACGACGGACACATCCATGTCCGCTCTGAGAGGGTGAGTCCATCGTGCTTATAGTCGCACGCATGGCACAATTTGGACGATGGATAGAACCGGTCCACGGCCACCACATGCGTCCTGTACCACGCGCCCTTGTACGTCAACTGACGCCGCATTGTGCCGAGCGAGGCGTCGAGCACCGATAGGGCTAACCTGGTTTTCGCCAGCCCTTTGATGCTTAAATCCTCGATGCACACCGCGTCATGGTCGCGCACCAGATCGGTGGTCAGTTTGTGGCAGAAGTCGTTTCGTTTGGCCGTGATCGTCTGATGGACCCGCGCGACTTTGTGACGCGCCTTCGTCTTGTTAGCGCTCCCCTTTTGCTTGCGGGAAAAGGCGCGCTGTGCCCGCCGCAACTTCCGTTGTGCCGCCCGATAGAAACGGGGCGCCACGACCCGCTCCCCGTCGCTCGTCACAACGACGTCCTTCAGGCCCAGGTCTACGCCCACCGTCCTAGCGTCGGCGGCTAGGGGCAGGACTGCGACGGGTATGTCGACCTCCGCAACGATGGACACGAACCAATGCCCGCACGCGTCGCGCTTGAAGGTCGCGCTCTTGGTTGGTCCCTCAACGACCTGAGACTGGCGCGCTTTGACGCGTCCGATCTTCGGGACACGCAGATAGCCATCCGTGAGCGTGACGCGTTGGGGGATACGAAAACGGGCCGTGTCGCGCTTCTTGCTCTTGAAGCGCGGGTACGTCGCGCGGCGCTCAAAAAAGTTGGTGAACGCTTTCTTCAGGTCGGCTAAGACCTGTTGCAAGAGTTGGCTATCCATCTCCCTGAGCCACACCGTCTCCGGGTCCGCCTTCAAGGCCGTGAGCCGCGTCGACAACTCCTTCTCGGAGAGGGTCGCGCCCGTCGCCGCGTAGTACGTTCGCTTTTGATCGAGCGCCCAGTTCCAGATGAACCGGCGCGCGCCCGCGAACCGCTTAAAACCCTCCTCTTGCTGAGGCTTCGGCTCCAGGCGGAAGCGGTAGACGCGCCGACTCATCATGGCTAGGCCCTCGTACTCTGCATGGCTAGGCCCTCGTACTCTGCATGGCTAGGCCCTCGTACTCTGCGCGGCGATGTAGCGCTACATTGTCTCTGCCGATAGCCGCCCTGCCGTGCTCACGAAAAAGGCGTCGGTCCACATGCTTGGCAGCTTGAGCAAAGCGGGAAACTCCTGTCGAAGCACGCGAGCCGTGTAGCCTGTGAGTCGATGGACGATCTGATTGGGCGCCCAATCGGGCGACGCCGACACGAATAGGTGGAGATGGTCGGACTGGATCGCCACCTCTCGTATCTCCATCCCCACCTCATCGGCTGTCTCTCGGATCAGGGCATCCAGCCACGCCGCCCACGAGCACACGCCGCCGTCGCATCCATACGTAGGGGTAGTTGAGCGCATAGACCGCGTGTCTCCCGTGTTTGTACGCTTCTCGCATAAACACAATATAGCATACTCAAGGATGCGGATGTCCATTCATTCCCGCCGAAAAAGACGGGCTTTCTGGTCAATGTAGGTAACGATCCGCACCATGTTGGTTGACGTGGCGCTGTTTTGGCGCTAATCTCGTGCCAAGAGGGGACGTTCATAATGCGTCCTCCACCCATCAAGGACAGCGCCGCCACTTGGGGGGCCGTTGCTCTTCGGAGCTTACTTGGTGGGTTCTATTTATAGGAGATAGGGCGTAAAACCCACGTCCTTTAGGCGTGGGATATAAGCCCTTCATTCGCTTTAGCCGCTGTAGCGTCGTGTGCTGGCCTGGTAGACTGTGGGGGATCAGGGGCGTTCGTCGCGCACCATCTGAACCGTGTCTCCTACCGTGTTGCCGCGCGGCATCTAGCGGGGTCGGGTTGCTACTGGCAGAGCACGACACCACGGACGCACATCCGTCACCCATAGTGGCATGTGGATGAGCATGCATCGGTGAGAAACCGTAGAAGCCGACGACGGAAGCCCACGGGCTTCAGCCGTGGGAGTCATCACTTAAAACGAGAAAACCGCGCCGGTCGAGTTCCTGGCGCGCGCGGTCGAGTAGGTCGGGGCGCGGGGATTCGACGGTGTGGCTGTGCGTTCCATCGGTCAGTTCGAACAGGGGGGCGGACCCGGTCGCGTCGAGTCGCTCGATGACTTCGTACACGTCCTGACGCGAGGTAATGTGCAGGTCGGCGCGCAATGGGCCAAAGATGGGGTGGTCGATCGCGACGTCGAGGATGCGGATGCCGAGGTCGACGAGGATCGTCATCTCGTCCGCGATAGCCGCGCGGTCGTGCCGCACGTGCAGCACGTCGCGCTGAGTGACCGGGGCGGGGTTGCGCAACAGGTAGCCGCGCGGCGTGGCCATAATGTCCGACCCGGCCGCGCGCAGGATCGCCATGTCCTGGACCAGCGCCTGCCGGCTTACCCCGAACTGCCGCGCCAATTCGACCCCCAGCAACGGCTCGCCGGCCGCGCGCAAGGAGTGGAGGAGGTCCTGGCGGCGCTCCTCGCCGCGCTGGCCGCGTCGCGCCACGGGCGCGTCCGCCGGCGCCCCGCGGCGCTCCTGTCCCTTGCGCAACGGCCGCACGACGACATCGTCGGCTGGCGGCGTATCCGTTCGCTGTTCCCCCATATTTAGTGTCCGGATTCACCCCCGTCCTTTAGGGCGGGGGTGAATCCGGTCTCCTTTCTTGTGCAAAAACGCGTTACATATGGTAAAATGCGAGGGTGGATAGAATGCTGCGGATACGCCTGACGCCAGCCCCTGAGCAGGGCCGCGCCCTGACGGAGAAAGGGCGGCAGTTCACGGACGCTTTCAACCTCGTCTGCGCCCGCGGGTGGCAAGCGGGGGAGAAAAACGGCGTGACATTGCATCACGCGACGTACCGCGACAGCAAGAGCATTGCGCCCGCACTGGTGTCCGATCTCCACGTCCAGGCCCGCGTCCAGGCGATCAAGAGCGCCCTGACCCGCCAGCGACACGGGCGCCGCACATCGTGTCCCCGGTCGCGGGCGTGTCCGCCGCGCTACAATCTCCACACCTATCGTGTGGACTGGGCCGCGCGCGTCGTCAATCTGTCCACGGTCGCGGGACGGCAGCGCATCCCTTTTCGCGTCCCCGCCTACGCCACGCGCCACGTGGGTTGTCCGACCGCGACAGCCGATCTCGTCAGCAAGCGGGGCCACTAGTATCTGCACGTCGTCGTTCACGTTTCCGCGCCCGCGGTGGAGCCAACCGATGTCGTCGTCGGCGTCGATCTCGGGGTGACGCGCGCCGCCGTTAGTAGCGACAACCGCTTTCACGGGGAGCGTCGTTGGCGTGAATTGGAAGCGCGCGACTTCCGCTTGCGCCGTCCGTTGCAGGCAAAGGGGACGAAAAGCGCCAGGCGGCATCTGCGGAAGCTCTCGGGCACGACAGCGCGCCGCCGCCGCGACCACGACCACGTCGTTAGCCGCCGCATCGTTGATGGCGTCCCCGCGGGCGCCACGATCGCGGTCGAGAACCTCACGAACATCCGTTCCCGCGTCAAGGCGCGCACGGCCAACGGAGGCCAACGTCGGCTGCATAGCTGGTCGTTCGCCATCCTCAAGGGCTATGTCGCGTATAAGGCCGAGGAGCGCGGCATCCGCGTCGAGGGCGTGGATCCCCGGCACACGAGCCAAACCTGCCATCGCTGCTCCTTTCAACATCGCTCTAACCGTCGCTCACAAGCCGAGTTTTGGTGTTGCTCCTGCGGGTATCGCACGAACGCCGACCGCAACGGGGCCTTGAACATCGCCGCCAAACTCCTTGCCAGCAGGGGCAGGACCGCTGCTGGCGGGTCCGCGTCAACGGGCCTATTGTCTCCCGCTTCGGCTTCGGTGGAGGGACAAGCCGCGCCTTTTAAGGCGGGGTAGTTGACGACCCCCCTTTGTCCTTCCACTATTCGTCCTCCCCTTAACGGTGACAGCCCGTGCATGACCGATCTATTGTCTACATACCTGACGCGGTCCTTCCTGACGCGGTCCTTTCGGCCAAAAGTAGCGTAGGCGCGTACCACGCGCAAGGGGAGAAACGTGGTGAGCTATGTCTCTTGCCTGGGCGTCTTGAAGAGCGCGTCGTCGAGAGCGAGGGGGCGGGAGCCGACTCACGCTGTATAGCCGGCGCCTCGTAGCGGTTAGGTTCCAATGTAGATGCTGAACATGCGACAGTGCTCGCAGCGGGCGGCGTGGACGCAGTCGAGGCCGTGCGGAGATCCCCCTGCCAAGAGCAGGCGGCGCATGTCGGTGCAGGCGGCCGAGCGTCGCCCCGCGCGGAAGCGCAGGTACTCGGGCCACAGCCGGCTCAGCGCCAGCCGGCCGCGGCGCGCCGGGCCCATATGCCCCCCCAGCTCCCGCCAGTAGGCCCGCGCCGGCCAGCAGCATTCCTCTGCCCCGCTCAGGCGCAGGTACTTCTCCGCGAACTCGTCGACGAGGTCTTCCGACGCGACCGAGCGCGACGACGCGACGATGTCTTCGTAGGCGCGCGCGGCCCACGCCGGGAGCCCGGCCGGTACCTCGATGGGGCCGGGCGGGCGAGTATTGCGGGTGTTGCGCGCGGGGCGCAAGGACGCCATCATCGTACTTATCCCTCTAGCAAGAGCGACTCGGGGTCTTCGACGAGTTCTTTGATCCGCACCAGGAACCGCACGGCCTCGCTCCCGTCGACGATGCGGTGGTCGTAGGAGAGGGCCAGGTACATCATCGGCCGGATGGCGACCTCGCCTTTGATCGCGATCGGCCGCTCCTGAATTTTGTGCATGCCCAGGATCGCGACCTGCGGCGCGTTCAGGATCGGGGTGGAGAGCAGCGAGCCGAACACGCCGCCGTTGGTGATGGTGAAGGTGCCGCCCGTTAACTCCGGCAGCGTCAGCTTGTTGGCCCGCGCCCGCGCCGCCATGTCGGCGATCTCGCGCTCGATCTCGGCGAAATTTTTGCGGTCGGCGTCGCGCAGCACCGGGACGACCAGTCCCTCCTCGGCCCCCACCGCGATCCCGATGTCGTAGTGACGTTTGAGCACGATTTCGTCGCCCTGGATCTCGGCGTTGACGTACGGGAAGGCCTTGAGTGCCCCCACGGATGCCTTGGTGAAGAACGACATGAAGCCAAGGCCGACGCCGTGGCGCTCTTTGAAGGACTCGCGTCGGCGCTTGCGCAACTCCATCATCGCGCTCATGTCGACCTCGTTGAAGGTCGTGAGCATCGCGGCGGTGTGCTGCGCCTCGACGAGTCGGCGCGCGATCGTCTGGCGGCGGCGCGACATGCGCACCCGCTCCTCGCTCTCCGGCGGGGCGAACAGCGCGGCGAGACCCGCGGGGACGGCGGACGATGGGGATCCGCCGGCGGCCGCCGGTAGGGGAGTAGGCTGTGCTTGCGACGGCGCGGCCGTCCCGGCTCCTCGCTCGAGGTACGCGGCGACATCGTCTTTGGTGATGCGTCCGCCCGGACCGCTGCCGTTGACCCGCGCGAGGTCGACCGCGTGCTCTTTCGCCAGTCGCCCCGCCACCGGAGTGATGAGGGCGTTATCCGTCGCCGCGGGCGCGTTCTCCTGTGTCGCCGCGGGCTGGTCCCGTTGCGTGGGGGCGGGCGTCGAGGCGGGCGAGGGTGTCGGCAGAGGAGCCGACGCCCCATTGCCGCTCCCGCTTGTCGAGGGCGCCGCGCCGACGCCCTCGGTTAGGGTCGCCAGGACGTCGCCGACGTTGACCGTCGACCCTTCGGGCTGCACAATGCGCTCGATCACGCCGGACTGGTCGGCCGGCACTTCCATGGCGACCTTGTCGGTCTCCAACTCCACGAGGGCGTCGTCGGGCCCGACGGTGTCGCCCTCTTTCTTCAGCCAGCGGCCGACGACGGCCTCCGTCACCGACTCACCCAGCATGGGCACCCTGATCTCAACAGGCATCCATATCCCTTACCTACTCTTCACTAACTCGCGCACGCCGGAAAAGGCGTCCGCCACGATCTTGGCTTGTTCGGCTAGGTGGATACGCGCCGAGCCCACGGCTGGGCTGGCGCGCTCATTGCGCCCGATGTAGCGCAGCGACAAGCCGTGGCGTTCGGTAAGCTCGCGCAGCCGCGGCGCGATAAATCCCCACGCCCCAAAGTTCGCCGGTTCCTCTTGTAACCACATGACGTCGCGCAGCCCTGGGTACGCCGTGAAGACCTCCTCGATCCTCTCGGATGGGAACGGGTAGAGCTCTTCGACACGCGCGATGGCGACGCCGACGCCCTCCGCGCGTAACGGGCTGTCGACGAGGTCGACGTAGACCTTGCCGCTGCACAGGACGAGGCGCGATACCTGGTCCCGGCGCATCGCCGCGTCGGGGTCGTCGAGGACGGGCTGGAAAGATCCCTGGGTCAGGTCCTCCAGCCGCGCCGCCGTCCGCTTGTTGCGCAGCAGGCTCTTGGGCGCCATCATGATCAACGGTCGCGGGTCGCTCCGCAAGAGAGCGGCCTGGCGGCGCAGCAGGTGAAAGTATTGCGCGGCGGTCGTCGGGTTGGTGACCCACATGTTGTCGTGCGCCGAGAGTTGCAGGTAGCGCTCGATACGCGCGTTGGAGTGCTCCGGACCCTGACCCTCGTAGCCGTGCGGCAGCAACAGCGCCAGCGACGGGTATTGGCGCCACTTGGCGCGGGCGGCGGCGATGAACTGGTCGATCAACACCTGGCCGGCGTTGGCGAAGTCGCCGTACTGCGCCTCCCACAACACGAGAGTTTCGGGCGCATGCACGTTGTAGCCGTACTCGAAGCCGATCGCGCCGGCCTCGGAGAGCGGGCTGTTGTAGACGGCGAAGGCGGCGCGCGCCTCCGGCAGCGCCTGTAGCGGTGTGAACTCGGCGCCGGTCGCGGCGTCGTGCAGCACGAGGTGGCGCTGGCTGAACGTCCCGCGTTCGCTGTCCTGTCCGGTCAGCCGGATGGGCGTCCCGTCGGCCAGGATCGAGGCTAGGGCCAGCGTCTCGGCCAGGCCCCAGTCGATCGTCCCGTCGGGGCCGAGTGCGGCGCGACGGCGTTCGAGTTGCCCCGCCAGCCTGCGATGCGGGGCGAAGCCGTCCGGCCAGCGCAGGAGCGCCTCGTTCAAGCTCGTGAGCTTTTCGGCGGGCACGCCGGTCCCCAGGTGATGGGCCGCGTCGTTGTCGACGACGGCCGCCTCGGCCGCCTCGTCGGGCGGGGGCGCCGACGCCGTCGCGCGATTGAGGTCGCGTAGGCGCGCGACGGCCTCCGCGAGCAGGGCGTCCGACGCGGCCAGCGGGACGACGCCCTCGCGGTCGAGTTGGCGCGCCCACAGCGTGCGCAGGGTCGGGTGCGCGCGGATGACATCGTAGAGCAGCGGCTGCGTGAAGGCCGGTTCGTCACCCTCGTTGTGTCCGTAGCGCCGGTAGCCGACTAGGTCGATCAGGATGTCCTTATGGAAGCGTGCGCGGTAGGCGTGGGCCAGCCGGGCGGTCCCCAGGCATGCCGCGACGTCGTCGCCGTTGACGTGGATGATCGGGATCTCGAAGCCCTTGGCGAGGTCGCTGGCGTAGAGCGTCGAACGCGCCTCGGACGGCTCGGTCGTGAAGCCGATCTGGTTGTTGGTGATGATGTGGATGGCGCCGCCGGCGCCGTAGCCCCGCAGCCGCGAGAGGTTGAGCGTCTCGGCCACGACCCCCTCGCCGGGGAAGGCGGCGTCGCCATGGATCAGGATCGGCAGCGCGGCGGCGTCGTCCTGCGTGGGCGCGCCGGGATTGGCGCGGCGCTCCTGCGCCGCGCGCGTCATCCCCTCGATGACGGGGTCGACGAACTCGAGGTGGCTGGGGTTCGAGGCCAACGTGATGGCGATGCGGCGGTCTTCACCATCCCGCAGCGACTTGCGCGCGCCCAGGTGATATTTGACGTCGCCCTGCCACCCGCGGTTGATCCCCTCGGTGGGGGCCGGTCCCTCGCCAATCGCGGCCTCGCGGAACTCGGTGAAGATGCGCTCGTACGGCTTGTCGAGCACATGGGCCAGAACGTTGAGGCGGCCGCGGTGGGCCATCCCCATCACGACCTCGCGCGCGCCGGCCTCGGCCGCGTCGTGGATAATCTCATCCAGCATCGGGACGAGCGCGTCGGTCCCCTCGATAGAGAATCGCTTCTGGCCTTGAAAGCCCTGTTGCAGGAAACTCTCGAACGCCTCGACCTCCGTGAGGCGCTCCAGCAGCGCCCGCTTCTCGTCGGGCGAGAGGGGCACATGGTAGCGGCCGGCCTCGGCCGCCTCGCGGAGCCAGGCGCGCTCCTCGGGCTCGTGGACGTGGCTGTAGTCGTAGCCGGTCGTCTCCTCGTAGACGGCGCGCAGGCGGTCAATGGCGTCGCGCGCGTTGGCCGCGCCCACGGCGGACGGCCCGCCGATGACCTCGGCCGGGAGCGCGGCGAGCGCGGTCTCCAGCCCATAGGTCTCGGCCAGGAGGCCGGGATTACCTTGAGGCGCGCTGCCAAGCGGGTCGAGGTGCGCGGCCAGGTGCCCACGGTTGCGGATATTACGACCCAGGCGGGACGCGTTGCTGATCGCGGTAAGGTCGACCGACAGGGCGCCGGTCGATGTCGACGCCGTTACCCTCGTGTCCGCGGGGATGGGGGCCGATGATGCGAGGGGTGTGTCTTGCGTGGGCGGCGTATCTTGCGTGGGCGGGAGCAGGTCGAACAGGGCGCGCATGTGCGGGTCGACGGCCTCGGGATCGCGTAGGTACGTGTCGTAGAGGTCCAGGGCATAGCCGGCGTTCGGCCCATGGAAGAGTGCCGTGACGTCCATGGCGCGGCGTCGCCTCCTTTTGTTACAGTCGCTTTGTCGCTACAAAAACACGGCGCTCGTCTTCGGGCGCCTCGACTGTATATAGTGTACTACGCTCGGGCGTATGTGGGGGGACGCCGACGGGGCCAGCGATCGCGGTCGCATGGACCGCGGGCCCCGTAGACAGACGAAGGGGCGGACAGGGCCTGCCCTGTCCGCCCCTCCATCTGTCCGCCGCTCCCCTTTGTTACAGGCCGGCGCCCGCCGGTTGGGCGGTAGCGGGGAGCCCGAAGACGCTCTCAGCCTTGTCGGCGATCATCTCGCCGATGGCCAGCGACGCGGTCGCGGCGGGCGAGGGGGCGTTGCGCACGTGTACGACATTCTCGCCGGTCGAGAAAACGAAGTCGTCGACGAGCTTGCCGTCGGGCGAGAGCGCCTGCGCGCGGATGCCGGCCGGCCCCGGCACGCAGTCGTCCTCCGTGAGCTCGGGCATGTAGACCTGTAGCGCCTTGACGAAGGCGGACTTGCTGACGTCGCGCCACATCTCGCCGAGCCCCGTCTGCCAGAACTTGCCGGCGATCGCCAGGAAGCCGCGGTACGTGAACGTGTCGCCGAGATCCTTCAGATTGATGTCGGTCTTCTTGTACCCCTCGCGTGAGAACGCCAGCACGGCGTTGGGGCCGAGCGAGCGGCCGCCGTGGATGTGCCGCGTGAAGTGGACGCCCAGGAAGGGGAACTCGGGGTCCGGTACGGGGTAGATCAGGTTATTGATCAGGTACTCTTTCTCCGGCTTGAGCTCGTAGTAGTCGCCGCGGAACGGCACGATTTGCGGGACGCGCGGCGCGCCGGTCATCTGCGCGATGCGATCGGAGTAGACGCCGCCGCAGGAGACGAGACTCGTCGTCTGGATATCGCCGCGCGAGGTCTGGACGGTCACCGTTCCGGGGCGGCGGTCGATGTCCTTCACCTCGTGGCCGAGCAGGATGTCGCCATCGCGCGCGCGGATGTCGTCGGCGTAGGCCCTGGATACCGCCGGGTAGTCGACGATGCCCGTGACGGGCGAATAGATGGCCTTGATGCCGTAGCAGTGCGGCTCGATCTCCTTGAGACGCTCGGGGCCGATTATCTCGATCCCCTCGACGCCGTTGGCGACGCCGCGCTCGTAGAGCGTCTGTAGACCCGGCAGCTCTTTTTCCTGTGTGGCCACGATGACCTTGCCGCAGAGATCGTACGCGATGCCATGTTCGTCGCAGTACTCCGCGAGCATGTGGCGGCCCTTGACGCATAGCTTCGCTTTGAGCGAGCCGGGGGCATAGTAGACGCCGCTGTGGATCACGCCGCTGTTGTGGCCTGTTTGTTGGCTCGAAAGCTCCTGGCCCTTGTCGACGACGGCCAGCTTCAGATCGGGATGCCGGTTAAGCAGCTCCCGCGCTGTCGCGAGGCCGACGATGCCGGCGCCGATCACCACGACGTCGTAGCGCTGTCCAGCCATACGGTTTATCCTCCTTGCAGGGGTGTTATTGGCACGAGGCGCCTAGTGAATACCTACTAGTAGGATACACTTCCCGCCGCGTGTTTATCGACGCGGAGGGGTGGCATAGGTTACGCGTACACTGGTGCGGGAGGCGCTTTCGCGCCCATGGTTTGCCGCGCGACGCCAGCCGCGCGTCCTTGCAGGAGATAGAGATGCAACAGGAGACCTATCGGGCGCTCGTGCTGACGCAGGATGACGGCGTGACGCGGGCCGCGGTTCAGGATATCGCGACCGACGCGCTCCCCGTCGGCGACGTCACGGTGCGGGTGGCCTACTCGAGCCTCAACTACAAAGACGGATTGGCCGTCACGGGACAGGGCCGCGTCGTGCGTACGTACCCGATGGTCCCGGGGATCGACTTTGCCGGGACGGTCGAGGCGTCCGAGTCGCCCTCCTATAAGCCCGGCGACGAGGTCGTGCTGACCGGCTGGGGGGTCGGCGAACGCCACTGGGGCGGCTACGGCGAGCTTGCGCGCGTGAAAGCGGACTGGCTCATTCCACTGCCAAAGGGCTTGACGCTCCAGCGGGCGATGGGGATCGGCACGGCCGGATTCACGGCTATGTTGAGCGTGATGGCGCTTGAAGCTCTGGGCGCGACCCCCGGCGATCGGCCGATCGCGGTCACGGGGGCGTCGGGCGGGGTGGGCGGCGTGGCGGTCGCGCTGCTGGCCGCGCGCGGCTACCCGGTTACGGCCTCGACGGGCCGCGCCGAGTCCCAAGACTACCTGCGCTCGTTGGGCGCGCGCGAGGTCATCGGCCGCTTGCCGGCGGGGTCGGGCAAGCCGCTGGAGTCGGAGCGCTGGGGCGGCGCGGTCGATACGGTCGGCGGCGAGACGTTGGCGGCGTTGTTGCGGACGGCGGCGTACGGCGCGAGCGTGGCCGCGTGTGGGCTGGCGGGGGGGAGCGACCTGCCGACGACGGTGCTGCCGTTCATCTTGCGCGGCGTCAACCTGCTCGGGATCGACTCGGTGCTGTGCCCGCTCGACCGGCGCCGCGCGGCCTGGGAGCGTCTCGCGCGCGACCTGCCGCCCGAGGCCCTCGACCGCATGACGCGGGTGGCGCCGCTCGGCGACGTGCCGTCCCTCGCGCAGGACATTCTCGAAGGGCAGGTGCGCGGCCGCGTCGTGGTGGACGTGCGAGCGTAACTGTAGCAACCGGCCCGGATGGCGTTTCCAACCCACTTATTCTCACTTATTTTCGCGTCACTGTCCGCGCTGTACCGACGCGACGGTCGGGCCGTCGATTAACGATGCGGCGCGTCGGCCGGGCCGATGAGCTTTTCGACGATCTTGGCGCTGGAGAGGACGCCGGGCAGGCCCGCGCCGGGGTGCGTCCCCGCGCCGACGAAGTAGAGGTTCGGCACGTCTTCGCTCTTGTTGTGCGGGCGGAAGTAGGCCGACTGCGTGAGGATCGGCTCGATCGCGAAGGCGCTGCCCTTGTAGCTGTTGAGCGTATCCCGGAAGTGTCGTGGGTCGATCATATGCTCGGCCACGATGTGCTTCGACAGGTCGGGTAGGAAGCGTTCCTCCAACGAGGCCATGATCGCGTCGCGGTACGGCCTGGCCCGCGTCCGCCAGTCGACCTTCGCCGAGAGGTGCGGCACGGGGGAGAGGACGTAGAAGCTGTCGCACCCGGGCGGCGCGAGGCTCGGGTCGGTCAGCGTCGGCATGTGCAGGTAGAGCGAGAAGTCCTCGGCCAACTCTTTACGCTTGAAGATGTCGTGCAGCAGCGGGCCGTAGCGCGGGCCGAGGATAATGTTGTGGTGCGCCAGCCCCTGGTCACGGTAGGTGCGGTCCGTCCCGAAGTAGATCACGACGAGCGACATGCTGTAGCGCAGCCGGCGCAGCCGCGCATCGGTGTATTTGCGCCGCGCCGCGGCCGGCAGTAGTTGCCCATAGGTGTGCGCCACGTCGCCGTTGCTCACGACCGCGTCGGCGCGCAACTCCGTCCCGTCGCGCAGGAGCGCGCCGGTGGCCCGACCCCGATCGAGCGTGATCGCGCCGACCTCGCTGTCGAGGCGCAGCGTCCCGCCCAGTTCATCGAACAGGCGCACGAGAGCGTCGACGATCGCGCCGGTCCCGCCCATGGCGAACCACACGCCCCACTCGCGCTCGAGGTGGTGGATGAGGGCGTAGATGCTGGTCGTCTGGAAGGGGTTGCCGCCCACGAGGAGCGGGTGGAACGAGCAGACCTGGCGCAGCTTGTCGTTCTTGATGAACGACGAGACGAAGCCGTAGACGGTGCGGTGCGACCGCAGCCGCGCCATGTCGGGGACGATCTTCACCATGTCCCATACGTTCAGGAACGGCTGGTCGGCGAGATCGGTGAAGCCCTTGTCGAAGATGCGCTCGGTGCGCCGAATGAACTCGAGGTACCCGTCGACGTCGTCCGGGTCGAGCGCCCGGATCTGCGCGAGCATCCCATCCTGGTCCCGCGAGTAGTTGAAGTGCGTCCCGTCGTGGAAGAAGATGCGGTAGAAGGGGTCGACCGGGACGAGACGCACGTAGTCGTCGGGGTCGCGCCCGGCGAGCTCGAAGAGATCGCGAACCATCCAGGGGGCGGTGATGACGGTGGGGCCGCCATCGAACGTGAAGCCGTCCTGTTCGTAGACGTAGGCGCGGCCGCCCGCCTTGTCACGCTTGTCGACCAGTGTGACGTCGTGCCCCGCCGCCTGCAGCCGCACCGCCGCCGCCAACCCCCCGAACCCGCTCCCGATGACGACGATGCGCATCCTGTTCCTCTGTTGCAAGCGCCTGGTAAACGCCCCTGACGACGAATAACACGACTAGTAACACTACTAGGGTATGCCCGAAAAGGCGCGCGGGCGCAAGCCTGTAGACTACCCGTGCGCTTTAATCCGTTATTAACACCCCTTTAACAATTTATTAACACAGGAGGTTCCATATGACACGGATGCCGTTTGTTGTGTAGCATGGGGAGGACAGAGGGATCGTCCGCGTTGTCGGGCGACGAGACCGCCGGAGTTCGGAGTAGTGAGTCTTATGATCGACCGACGCGGCGCCAAGCTCCTGACGATCAATACCGGCTCGTCCAGCCTCAAGGCCGCCTTGTACCACGCCTCGGGCGAATCCGAGAGACTGGAGTTTCAGGCCGAGGCGGGGCGCATCGGCTCGCCCGACGCCCGGCTCCATGTCGAGGACGCGGGCGGACAGTCCCTGTTCACGCGGCAAGGCAATCTGCCCGACCACGCGGCCGCGCTGCGCGCCCTCCTCGATTGGCTCGACGGGCGCGGCGGCGAGACGCGGCCGGACGCGGTCGGCCACCGCGTCGTACACGGCGGTAGCCGGTATCGCGAGCCGCACCTGGTCTCCGACAGGCTCGTCGCCGCGTTGCGCGCGCTCGTCCCGATCGACCCCGACCACCTGCCGCAGGCGATCGACGCCATCGAGGCCGCGCGCCGGGCCTATCCGGACGTCCCGCAGGTGGCCTGCTTCGACACGGCGTTTCATCGCCACATGCCGCGCGTGGCGCGACAGTATGCGCTCCCGCGCGAGGTCGAAGAGGATGGGGTCATGCGCTACGGCTTCCACGGCTTGTCGTACGAGTATGTGATGGGCGCGCTGCGCGCGCTCGATCCCGCCGCGGCGGCGGGGCGCGTCGTGATCGCGCACCTGGGTAACGGGGCCAGCATGGCCGCGGTGCGCGACGGCCGGGGGATAGATACCACCATGGGCTTCACGCCCACCGGCGGCCTGATGATGGGCACGCGCTCGGGCGACCTCGATCCCGGCGTCCTGCTCTACCTCCTGACACAACGGCGCGTGGACCCCGACGACCTGAGCGCGCTCGTCAACAAGCGGGCTGGTTTGCTCGGCGTCTCGGGCGCCAGTAGCGATATGCGGGACCTGCTTGCCCGAGAAACCGACGATCCCCGCGCGGCCGAGGCGGTGGCGCTGTTCTGCTACACGGCGAAGAAGTATCTCGGGGCGCTCGTCGCGGCGCTGGGCGGCCTCGACACGCTCGTGTTCACGGGCGGGATCGGCGCGCACGCCGCGCCCGTGCGCGAGCGTATCTGCGCTGGCCTGGGCTTCCTCAGCGTCGACGTCGACCCCGCGCGCAACGGCGCGCACGCGCCGGTCATCTCGCGCGACGGCGCGCCCACGACGGTCCGTGTCGTGAAGACGGACGAGGACGTGATGATCGCCAGACATACCTATCGCATCGTCTCGCAAGGAGGGATAGCCGGTGTATAAGTTCGACGTTTCCATCTCCAGCGCGGTCGCGGCCCCTCACGATGGTACCGCGCCGCCGACGCCGCTGACGTCGGCGCCCCTGGACACCGTGTCCGGGGCGAGGCCGCTCTCGGACGAGCAACTCGACCGGATGCAGCGCTACTGGCAGGCCGCCAATTATCTTACCGTCGGCCAGATCTACTTGCAGACCAACCCGCTCCTGCGTGAGCCGCTACAGCCCGAGCACATCAAGCCTCGGCTGCTCGGCCACTGGGGTACCTCCCCGGGCCTCTCGTTTATCTATGTCCACCTCAACCGGCTGATCAAGGACCACGACGTCGACGCGATCTACCTGGCCGGTCCGGGGCACGGCGGCCCTGCCATCCTGGCCAACGTCTATCTCGAAGGGACCTACTCCGAGATCTACCCCGCGGTCTCGCGTGACGCCGAGGGGATGCACCGACTGGTCCGCCAATTCTCCACGCCGGGCGGCGTGCCCAGCCACGTCAGCGTCCCCACCCCCGGTTCGATTCACGAGGGCGGCGAGCTCGGCTACGTCCTGACGCACGCCTTCGGCGCGGTCTTTGACAACCCCGACCTGATCGCCGCGGCCGTGATCGGCGACGGCGAGGCGGAGACGGGGCCGCTAGAGGGCTCGTGGAAGAGCATCAGCTTCCTCAACCCTGTCCACGACGGCGCCGTGCTCCCGATCCTGCACCTCAACGGCTATAAGATCGGCAACCCCACGGTGCTGGGACGGTCGAGCGACGACGATGTGCGCGCGATCATCGCGGGCCACGGCTACGATGTCCACGTCGTCGCGGGCGACGACCCCGCGCGGATGCACCAGGAGTTCGCCGCTACGCTCGATACCTGCTACGCACAGATCCGCGCCATCCAGGAACAGGCGCGGTCGCACGGAGTGTCGGGACGCCCGCGCTGGCCGGCCATCGTGTTGCGCTCGCCCAAGGGGTGGACGGGGCCGGAGGTGGTGGACGACAAGCCCGTCGAGGGGACGTTCCGCGCGCACCAGGTGCCGCTCGAAGGGGTCAAGACGAACCCGGACCACCTCGCTCAGTTGGAGCGATGGATGCGCGGCTATAAGCCAGAGGAATTGTTCGACGCCGCTGGGAGGTTGAGCTCGGAGCTCGCCGAATTGGCGCCGCGCGGCGATCGGCGCATGGGCGCCAACCCGCATGCCAACGGCGGCAAGCTCCTCGTCGACCTCGACCTGCCCGACTTCAACTCCTACGCGGTCGACGTCCCGCATCCCGCCGCCGAGCGGCGCGCGTCGACGCGCCAACTCGGCGCCATGCTGCGCGACATCTACGCGCGCAACCCCCATACCTTCCGGCTGACCTGCCCGGACGAGGTCAATTCCAACCGTCTCGGCGCCGTCTTCGAGGCCGAGAACCGCTGCTTCGTCGGCCCGACGATCTCCATCGACGACCACGTCTCGCCCGACGGCCGGGTGATGGAGGTCTTGAGCGAGCACCTGTGCGAGGGCTGGATGGAGGGCTACACGCTGACTGGACGGCACGGCCTCTACGCCAGCTACGAGGCGTTCGCCATGATTTCGTCCTCGATGACCGTGCAGCACACCAAGTGGCTCGAAGAGTCGATCAAGCTGCCGTGGCGTGAGCCGGTCGCCTCGCTCAACATCCTGCTCTCCTCGACGTGCTGGCGCAACGACCACAACGGCTTCAGCCATCAGGGGCCGGGCCTGATCGACGTGATGCTCTCCAAGCGCGGTCAGGTGTCGCGCATCTACCTCCCGCCCGACGCGAATTGTCTGCTCGCCGTGGCGGACCACTGCCTGCGCAGCCGCAACTACGTCAACCTCATCGTGCAGGATAAACAGCCTCAGTTGCAGTACCTGTCGATCGACGACGCCGTCGCGCACGTCGCGCGCGGGGCGTCGATCTGGCGCTGGGCCAGCAGCGACACCGATCGGGAGCCGGATGTGGTGCTGGCCTGCGCGGGCGACATTCCGACCCTGGAGACGGTGGCGGCCGCCGATTGGCTGCGCAAGAATATCCCCGAACTCAAGGTGCGCGTGGTCAACGTGGTGGACCTCATGTCCCTGTTCCCGCCGGAGCAGCACCCGCACGGCATGGGCGAGTCGGAGTTCGTCAACTTGTTCACGGCCGACAAGCCGGTCATCTTCGCCTTCCACGGGTACCAACGGGCACTGCACGAAATCGTGCATGGGCGCGCCAACGCCGAGCGTTTCCACGTGCGTGGCTTCAACGAGCAGGGCACCACGACGACGCCGTTCGATATGGTGATCCTCAATGGGATGAGCCGCTACGATCTGGCCATCGAGGCGGTCAAGCGGGCGACGCGCCCCGGCATGCCGATCCCGCAGGCGGAGTTGCACTCACTCATCGCCCAGGCGCTGGAGTATTCGCGCGAGCATCTGGAGGATATGCCCGACATCAGCAACTGGACGTGGGGCGCCTAACCTGCCCTCTACGCTCGTCGCGCCCTAACCGGGTTCACGACGTATCCCAACCGCTTCGGGCTATTGCGCTCTACCCCATACGTCTCTACCATAGGCGGCGATGGACCGAATGGTATGCGCGGCCTCCATAGGGACGAGCGGCGGGCGTCTAACGATACGCCCTCGCGGCCGCGCCTCGTCTGGCGGTAGCGCGCGCGGAGGGGCGACGATGGCGACGGCGCATGTTCCGTCCGGAATCCCAGTCACCGCGTCGTCACGGGACGCCAGGGGGCGGGGGCAGGCAGTCTCCGTGGGCGTAACGGCGGTCTTGCTCGCGCTCACCCTCATCGCCTTGCTCGTCACGGCGTGGGTCTACGTGCGCGGCGCGTGGGGCTACGTCGACAACGGCGACGGCTACTATCTCTATGCCGCCAGGAGAGTCGCGCGCGGCGCGGTCCTGTACCGTCAGGTTATGGGGACGCAACCGCCCGTGGTGTACCTGCTCGGTGCGGCGGCGTTCAAGCTCGGCGCGACGCTCCCGGCCCTGCGTCTGCTGAGCGCGGCGTTGCGCGCCCTGACGGCGGGGCTCGTCTATGCCGTGGGCGTCCGTCTGTACGCCGATCGACGCGTCGCCGCGCTGGCCGCGTTGGTCTACGCCGTCCTCCCGATCGGACTCCTGTGGGACCGCTCGTTCGACGTCAATCCTCCCCTCACGCTCGTCGCGCTCCTGTCGGCGTTGGCCCTCCCGCGCCTGACGCCGCGCGGGGCGCGCGTGAGCGGTCTGCTCGCGGCGGCCGCTCTCTTCACCAAGACGCTGTATCTGCCGTTGCTCGCCGTCACGCTGGTCTACCTCTGCCGCGAGCCGTCGCGTCGTCGCCTGCTCGGCCCGTACCTGCAGGGGCTGCTGGCCGGGTGCGTGACCTTCACGCTGGCGCTGGCCGCTTACGCCGGACCCACAAGTCCGCGCGACGCCTTCCTCGGGCAGGGGGCCTCGCCACTCAACCCTTCCTGGTTCGCGGGCTCGCTGCTCTACGTTGGGGTGATGGAGGGCGGTGTTGTCCTCGTGGCTATCGCCGGCGCGATCTTGTGCCGGCGCGACGGCCATCTCTCACCCCTTACCCCCTCTCCCGCGCACAAGGAGCGGGGCGTGGGGGCCGCGGGCTCCTACGCGCCGTGGTTGCTGGCGGGGGGCATGGCCGTCCTCGTCGCAACCCTTAAAGAGGGGACGTTCGGCACGGTCTTCTGTTGCGCCGAGCCGGCCGTCGCGCTGCTCGCGGCGTATGGGATATCCCAGGCGCTACGGCGCCGTTCACCTGCGCCAAGCGCCGACGCCCAGATCCTTCCTCACAGGCAACGCGGGGCTTGCCGGCGGATCGCCGCGCGGACCTTACTCCCTATCACGGCGCTCTCGCTCCTGGCATGTCTGGGGGTAGACCGCGCCGGGTTAGGCGGGGACAACGCGGGCGAGGTCGCGCGCGTGACGGCGCTGACGCGCGCCTATGCGCGGCCTGGGGCGACGATCGTGGCCCCGCCCTACTACGCGCTTCTCACGGGCACGCGCGTGCCCGACGACGCCGGAGACACGTACATCCTGGCCCAGCGCGTCCGACGCGGCGACGCGGCCGCGCTGTCGTGGGTGCGAGGGGTCGATGCGGGCATCGCGGCCGGCCGCATCCCCGTCGTGCTGATCGACGAGCGTCTCGCCTCGATCGCGCCCTTGATGGCGGCGTTGCGCGCGCACGACCACCCGATCTATAGCGATACGCTGGCTCCCGCCCTGCACGTCGTCGTCTGGATACCCGCGCGACGCTGACGACATCCTCGTCCCGTGTGACAGGGAGACACGGGGTCGTCGGGGGGTCTATTCCAGACTCCTCGTGTCTCCCTGCCTCCGTGGCGGACGCCCCCGCGCCGAAAACCTTTTATAGAGATAGGGCGTAAAACCCACAGCCTTTAGGCGTGGGATATAAGCCCTTCACCCGCTTTAGCAGCTTCAGCCCCGTCCTGCCATCTCCCCATTTATGACATACTAGGGTATGCATAAAGCGACGTTTCAGTACCGATTGTACCCGACGCCCGCGCAGACGACCGCGCTGCACCATGCGCTTGACGAGTGC
>JAABUO010002486.1_pt1 | contig 22402 bp, 26 predicted proteins | sample 5559291 | NCBI WGS metagenome assembly JAABUO01 (sample SAMN10711878, study PRJNA513372) | rock metagenome | isolation source: Antarctica rocks | place: Antarctica: Victoria Land, Finger Mt sud
AATAGGCAAGCAGGGTAGCCAGTAGGCAAGCAGGGTACCCAATAGGCAAGCAGGGTAGCCAGCAGGCAAGCAGGGTAGCCGGTAGGCAAGCAGGGTAGCCAATAGGCAAGCAGGGTAGCCAGCAGGCAAGCAGGGTACCCAATAGGCAAGCAGGGTAGCCAGCAGGCAAGCAGGGTAGCCGGTAGGCAAGCAGGGTAGCCAGTAGGCAAGCAGGGTAGCCAGTAGGCAAGCAGGGTAGCCAATAGGCAAGCAGGGTAGCCAGTAGGCAAGCAGGGTAGCCAGTAGGCAAGCAGTGAGGTGTACCTTTTGTACATCCTGGGGAGGAATGAAAGCTTGGATGACCAGGTCCTTGAGGGTGAGCTGCTGCTGCAGCATGCGCACGCTGTCCAGCATCTCCTCCTTTTCAGCAGCCCAGTCACCCCAGGCGCCATCAAGCTCCCCTTTGGCCTCACTGTATTTAGTCCACAGCTTGCGCAGCTTCCTGGTCACCTGCTCTGCCTCCTCCTGTTGAGTCACAGCAACAAGCGAGGTTACTGAAGCGTGCACAAGATGCTGTGGCAGTGACCTGGTAAGTGTTGTGCTGAGAGATAGGGTTTGTTACTGTCAAGCTCGAGTTCACTGTGGTTTTTTGGGCAGAAAAGTGGCAAACACCATTCCGGGCAGCCTAGGTCTGCACAGGTTGAGAAAAACCAACCGAAGGGCAGGAAAGACGGGGCAACAGCGTGCACACAAGGCAGGAAAACGTTGTCCTGAGGCCACACAGGCACTCTTCATGTGCCGGCAGTTGGTTCAAGTTCTTTTGCAGTGGCAAACAGATTGCCCAAAGAGCAATGAAAAGGCTCCTGCAGACCCTGTAAAGGCAAAAGGGAAAGGCAGCAAAAGCATGCCTAGAGATGATACCACGTGCCCTGCGCCATCAAGGCAGCCCTCTTCAGGCCCGTATAAATCATGATGCGACTATTGATGGATAGCTATAGGGTTGGAAGACATTCAGTAAAGGGAGAAATAACGCTCTAAAGCTATACAGGCAGCTCTCGTTGTGTCGGCAGCCACTGAAAGCCTGTTGCATACATGAAGGGACTCCCATCAAGATCAGTGAAAGGGCAAAAGAGGGGCTGACAAAACAAACCGAAAGGCAGCAAAAACAATGCCTGAAGGCAGGGATACTTGCCATGCGCTAGAGGGCCATTGTCCTTTACATTATCGTTACTTGCTTTCCAAGTCTGCTCAATGGCCAAAAGGCCACCGGTAGTGTGTAGGCAAGCCGAAGGGCAGCAAGAGCATGCCTGAAGGGAGGAATATTTGCCCTGGGCCATAAGGGCAGCTTCCTCCATGTCAGCAATCTGCCTCAGCTTGGCGGCGTCCTTGCTGCGTTGCCGCTGCAGCTGCTGCTGCTGGCTTCGTAGCACCTCTTCTTGGCGGCGCGCTAGCTCAGACAGACCCCCTTGCGCCTCTCCTTGTAGTACTTTGCTTTCCATGGCTGCCAGCTGTGCCTCCAAATCAGCCCTGTACAAGATAAAGATCAAGGGTATGTGAGGCGGGGTCAAACGTGTGTGAGGTGGATTCAATGGTATGTGAGTGGCATCAAGCATATGGGAGGTGGAATCGTGAGGGGGGTATCAAGGGTATGTGAGGTGGGAGCAAGTCTGAACTGCTTTGGCTTGGCAACCAGCAAAAGTATGTCACCTGCTGTCGCACGGACCTGGATAATTGGTGAGTCTTGGCAGCAGGTGATCAGTCGCAATTGACTGCAGCTTTTGCAGGGGCACAATTTGCAGCAGGTCTACATGATGTACCTTGCTAACATGATCATGACAGCATGATCCTGTTGAGCGTGAACCTAATGCACATCATGCGTCGCAGAGAGGGAAAGCACAACAGGAGAACATGACAGCACTGTGTTGGGTGAAGGTGCATGTGATTGCTTGCTTTAGATTCCAGATCCATGTCAAACATCTGGTCACTGTAGATAGACAGTGCGAGGAAAAATGCTGGGACTGGAGTTCATACTTCTTCTTGGCTTCAGACTCCTGCTGAGCCTGGATCTGGTGCATGGAGTGGGCTCGCTGCTTGGCTGCTGCAGCCATGCGTGCAGCTTCTTGACTGGCACGTTGCCTCTCCTCCAGCACTGCTGCTGCCTCTGCCTCCGCCTTTTGTTGTGCCTCTTCATGAATCTGCGCATACAGTCAGACTGCCTTACGAAGCACTCTGCAAGGCAACGGCCTGAAACGAGCGTTGCATTTGGAATAACAGTAACAGTTCTGCATCCAGAAGAGCCAAGATATATGTTCCTGTTCCTGAAAGACGAAAAGCCTGATGCTTGCCCCCAAACGTTTCTGATCAGTATGTCACTATTGAATGGGAGGTTTTCAAAAACAAAAAAGTGATGTTTGTGTAGTGATGGTTGTCCAAAGCATTATGTGACCAGACAATGCGTAGGCACAGAACAGGCAAGCTGCACCCGGCCCTCTCTAGATATCAGCATGAGCTGTGTCATTGTTGAAGGCATATCAACCAAACTGCGTGACCTGGCTCAGAAACTGATGAGACAAGCAAGGCGTGAGCCACAGCAGGTGATCAGCTATACTACATTGATGCAGCAGCGTTTCTGCCCTGACTTTCTACACTGGCTGCTGCTTCTGCTGCGCCTGTGGGGAATTCAGTGCTGCATAGCCTTCTGCCAGAGCAGAGAACATACATGTGGCGGCACTACAGAACAGCCACATTGTAGTATTGTGGCCACAATACACGGTGTCATCAGACCACACATACGCAAGTTCTGTACAATTGCAGAACTGTATCTCTGCAAATGAAGAAAAGCAGGTCTGACCTTGGCTAAGGTTTCGGCGTCTAGCGGCTCCCCTTGTTGCACAGCCTCCTGTTGCATCTCCTGCTCCATCTGGGCTCGCATGGCCAGAACCTCCTCAGCACTCAGAGGACGCTCCACAATGCGCTCAACTCGCTGCTCATGATGCTGAGCCGAGGGCCAAGCCTGTGAGGCGGTGGCTGCCAGCTCAGCCTTGAGCCTCAGAATCTCATCCTGAAACTCTCTCAACATGGCGTCCTGTGCACAGACATTGACTTTGGTTCAGCCAAGACGTCATGCTGGTTTTGAAAACCAAGGCACCTTTCCTGTGCAAAAGCTAGGTCCTTCATATGCTGTTTCTGCATACCAGGCCCCTCACACGCTCCTGTAGAACCAGATCCTTCTGATCATGTTGAATTTGCATCCCCTCAGCAGACAACCGATCCTTCATCACGCCAGCTTGACGCCACTGCTCTGTATATGGACTTGTCCAGCTATGAGATCACGACTTGATATCACAAAGAACACAGGATGGACAACAAGCGTCATGAAAGACAGCATAGAGTCTCAGCCACCACCAACCAGCTCAAGCTTGCGGATATACAAGCATGCTGCATCTCATGCACTGCAGGCAGCTTGTAAGGGGTGGCCTGTGACCACGTACTCACATACAGCCCGGTTGCATACCTTGGGGTCTTCATTGATGCGAGGCTTGTTCTTGATGTTCTTGGCTCTGTTAGCGTACCGCAGCGTGCTGATGGTTTCATCAAGGTTGTAGTCAGCTGGCCCAATGTTGGCAATCATCACTGTCTTGGTGTTGCCTCCAAGCGAGTCCTGCAATGCAGCAGATCAATCTGTGAGTCGGTGGCGGACTGAACAAGTTAGACACCAAAGTGACTGTTAACTTGATGTCAGGAGCTGCACAGAGCAACCAAGCCTTTGTTTTGCAATCTCAGAAGCAGGCCCAAGACTGTGCAGCAGTTTCACAACAACATGAAGCTGCTTCTGTGGTGCAGCTGGTAGGATTTATGCAAGTGTCACAGCAGCCCATGCATATGCATGGTAAGGAGATGCAGAACCGCAACAGACATGACCATGCAAGGCAGGCTGCCTGTGCAGTGATCAGACTCTTGCCTGCAACAGCCGTGTGAGCTTTGAATCCCGATATGGCGTGTGGCCGCTTTTTGAGTCCACCAGGGCACTGATGACGTTCCCCAGAGCACTGAGGGACAGATTGATCTTGGTGGCCTCCTTGAGGCGGTCTCCAGTGGCTCCAGTCTTGCTCTGCCTTTCGCTGCCGGCCAGATCCACCAGGTTCAATTTCCCCACTCTTACATGCCCACTGCCCTGCACATGACAGAAACTTGATTGCAGCCACCTTATCACAATGCTGTGTGACAGCTGCAGGTGAACCCTACCTTTCTCTGTGTTGCGTACAATGTGATAGCAATGGTTTGCCGACTGATTTGGGGCAATTTTGTAAGCTCTAGCAAATGTAATGGTGGCAATGCAGTGCAAGAGGCGCTCTGCTACTTGGGAGGCGTCATTCACATTTGCATGCACTGCTATGACTCTGTACCAGAGGACAGAGACCAGTGTGTATACTGCGTAATGCAGTAAGAAAGGATGAACATGTGGGGGGCAACTTACTTTGCCATCTCCCTGCTGCAGCTTCTCTACTGTAATAGTGAAGATGGAGTGAGACCGGCTGGAGTCCTGGTTCATCAGGGTTGCTCCCACACTTCTGTTCTTCTTGCCCACCTGCATCAACCACCTCCATTGACAATCCTGATTGCGTACGACTACAATGATGGCTGGCTGCTGAGTTGCATCAAAATGGCATTGTAGCCAAAATAGAGGATTAAACTTGTCATGTAAGTCGACAACCATCAGGCGAACCCTCAGTGCTTGTTGCACCTTGAGTATCAGCGGTATATGGGATTGTGACATGCAGTCAGTTTCCAGCTTGATGTCATTAGCATCATCAAGGCCACCCAACCTGGCCTGCTCACAATCTGGGATGACAAGTCAGGGATCTTTGACTCTCCAAATAATCAATCTTCAGTTCCAGTGCCAGCACTCCCTTGTTTTGACACCACAGACATTCACGCTCCTTGAATGCATACAGAGGGCCAAAGACAGCCACACACCTCCAGAACGCTGGTGATCTCCGCCACAGACTTGACAACAAAGCTGTTGAGGCCCTTGACGTACACCCCCTGCTCCTTGCGCTCCTTCAGCTCCAGCTTGTTCTTGGGGTTTTTGCTCAGCAGGTCCCGCACTTCTTCATTGTAGATCTCCAGGAAGCTGGCTCGCACCAGGAACTGCTGCTGCTCTGACACCTGAGCTACAGCAACGTCCAAAGGTCATGCTACTGTCTTAAAGCCAGCCCATACTCTGATTACTGCTATTGCTATGATACCAACCAGTAAAATGATTACGACTACTGCCTTGTGCTACATGCAGCCCAATGCTTTTTTGCTGCAGAGTTCAGCCCTTTGTGTCCAGATTGCTGGCTGGCACCAGAAGCTATCGTTGGTCTGATACTTGTAGGTACAGCAGTAGACCCTTGCTGTTGTGTGTGTTGACTTAAAATTTGATGGAGCTAGCACACTGTACAGCGGCACCAGCAATGCATTGCGTGAGCCTGACGGCTGTAAGGTAGACACGATCAGATGATTCAGACAGACTGAATGTGGCTTTGCTGCTATTCTGGCAAGCTGAACTGGAGCTGTGAGCATCTGCAAGTGCCAATGTACCTGCTGCAATCACCGATGACTGCATTCAGCAGCAATGAAACACTGCTCCTGCTTCCAGCTTGACAAGACAGCCATAGGAAACAGCTAAGGTTACTGTCCAGTATGATGGCTGGCAGATTGGTCCACACAGACACCTGAGCTGTGAAGTTTGGACTTCATTGTCGTTTGCTCTGCTAAGCAGCCCCAAAGCTTCACCACAGTGTGACATGATGCATGAGTCTGAGCATGCATGCTCAGACCTGCTAACATGGTCGACGATGTAGTCTGCAGACAAGCCTATGTCGTCTGCTGCAACAAAGTGCATGTCAAAACACTCTGACGTGCCTGAATGGCCTCAAAGATCTGATTGAACGTCTTGGGGATGATCCCACGCTCTGAGTCCCCAGCCCCACCATCCATGGTGTGCGTTTTGCCAGTTCCAGTCTGTCCATACGCAAAGACGGTGCCATTGTAGCCCTCGAGAACACTGTCCACAATTGGCTTAGCGGTCTCAGTGTACACATCGCTCTGTGTGCTGTTCCAGTCAAAGACATTGTCAAAGGTGAAGGTCTTTGGCAACTCTCCTGTGTCACCAGCTGGCTGCACAATCACCTAGTCACAGCCAACATACGTTCAAGACAGCACTGAGGTGTCAAGCGTGACTGCATGTTTGAGCCAGAATGCAGAAATCCTGTGAGCCTCTGTGCAAAGACGAGGAGCAGCGCAAAGGCTCAAAGACATAGGTTTACATAATTTATTGCACTGACAAGCACGTTGGTTGACTTTGTAAAGCTTGTAAGAAAGAAACTCAGGCAAGCACACATAGTCATACCTGCTGCAGCTCTGCATCCACATTGACAATCCTCCGGCGACCCTCACTGGTTTCTGTGCTGTTCAGTGGTCGACACCTAACAACCACCCTGACACACTCGGCGCTGGCGGGTGAACCGTCCATACGATTCGAAACTACTCAAGCAAGGCTGAGTGTCAGAAACAGCCTGCTTCACTTATCGCTGGCAGCATGTGCGTTTCCTAGCCAGTCCACTAAATGCCGTGCAGAGCAAGTCGCAACGTGAGGGCGTCCGAGAGATGATACGATGCCGAAGCTTGTACTTCGTACGCACTCCCGCGCGACGGCTCCATAATGCTGTTGATCACATAAGTGTTCAGGTCACTCGATGAGCGTAGTCCGATTTACTAGAGCTAGACTTGCTTCTGTATCGCTATACTTCTTGCTCAGACGAACGACACAAAGCATGCTGACATTGTCAATGTGCAGGCCAGGATTGCGCACTGCGGATTTTCTCAGCAATATGCTCGCGCGCTCAAATTCTAGTGTCAGTGGCAGGGCATCTTTGAGCCCAAGAGAGCTGGACCCGGCTGCAGCTGGCACCATTCCAGTATGGCTAGACTGCGACCCCGGTCATGACGACGCTATGGCCATCGTTCTTGCAGGTATAGTTGTTTCAAATCCTGCACGCAGCCGACGGCATCAGCTCAACATGAGAGACAATGGCACCAGCATGACATTTTTGCCATCTTTACTGAACAGTCAGACGCAGGCCTTCTTCAGTGAACCTGCAGTACATGACAGGAAATGAGGGCTCATTTGCTGGCCAGCCTACCATGCACGTAACAGCTTTTGTCACTGCTTCCAGGTCACAACAACAATTTACGATTGCTTGGCATAAGCACAGTTGCAGGCAACCAAACAGTGGACAAAGTCACTCTGAATGCTCTTGGCGTGGTTGATGCTGCTGGTCTGCAGCACATAAGTAAGCAGAAAAGTTGACAACCTTGTCATTGGAGACATTCCATACAGCCTTTATGAATCCTGATTCGTTTCATTGCAGATGTGTACAAAGGACAGTCCAGGCCTTTGATGCGGCCCTTGGTAGGTTCCAAACAGACACAATGTGCATTGCAGCTATATGACGCATCCTTGTGCATGCTTCTCAACACATTCTCAAACAGACAGCCCTTTGCATGCCCAGACGTGGATCTGCATACAGGCACACCTATATGTGTCTTTGTCCTCCAGCAGAATGTTATTGCGTGACAATACTCATCATGACAAAAGCAGCAGCTCTACCCTGCAGGAACCGCATGCCTACAGTGCGTTCTCAAATGCAGGCGAACATAAGATGCTGTGCTGGTGCTGCAGCCAATTCTGTGTCCAGAGATACATGGGGACAGTGGGTTGGATGGGCCTGAAGGGCGGGCCTTGCTACCTGCTGGCAGTAAGCTGGCACAGCCTGGCAAAGCTGTCTTGCACATGTACAGCTTCATCATGGAAGCTTTCAGACAGGGGTGAGAGGCATTTCCATCATGTCGTTTGGTCATGTATGCATGTACCACAGCAAAGATCCATTCAGAGCTGTGGTGCTCAGAGGCTGTAGGATGGCCTTCAATAAGTCTGAAGGCTGCCAATACCATGTAATGCGGGCACAAATGTTCAGCAAGGTTCCCATGTAGCTTGACTGACTGATTGACATGAAGCGGTCATCACATACTAGCTATGGCATCACAAATGAATCAAGTGTTGGTGCGCAAAACTCAGGACCTACAAGCTGCCTCAACATCGGTGTTCTTGTTATTGCCTGCTGCTGCAATGCTTTGTGCTGAGTACTACAGGGGCCGGTTGCTGAAAGTAAGGGTCATTTGCACGGGTGCTCTCACAAACGTGGCACTGCTGGTGAGCCTGTATCCAGAGGTAATACCTCGAATAGAGGTGGTGCTGATGGGCGGTGCCATGGGAATTGGCAACACAGGCCCAGTCATGGAATTCAACATTCAGGTAGATTCCATTCAAGCATGCCAGCTGATTGCCTTTGCAAGGCTGCAGAGGCAGACTCATGTGAGATGACGTTTCACATGTTACTTGACTCCTCCCATCATGCTGCCTGGCGGTCAGAGGTGCTCGTGCTGTTCTCTCACATTGCATTTTGTCTCACTTTGCATGGTATGTACACACCGTGAGAGCAGCTTCTGTGTAAGCTCCCCTATTACATCATACAACCAAAGTCTGAAACAACCGGCATCAGCACAGCCCATGTTGAAACGGGCGCTGCTTTGTCTGCAGACAGACCCAGAGGCAGCAAAGATTGTGTTTGAGTGTGGGGCGCCGGTTGTCATGCTCCCAGTTGAGCTCACACACACAGCCTTAGTCACCCCTGATGTCCTAAACAGGATCAGTGCAGAGCTTGTTGGCAACACTCCCTTCTTGCACCTGGTCAAGCAGTTGCTGTTGTACTTTGCTGAAAGCTACAAAACAGTCTTCAAGTTTGACAACCCACCGCTTCATGACCCATGTGCTGTGGCATATGTCATTGCACCTGAAATGTTCCAGGTATGCCTGAACATTGCTGCCAGTGCTGTTTGTTGTTGCTGCTTTTGTTGTTGATTATGGGCGACCTGAGCCTGACGCTGCACAGCAGCATCAGCTATATCTTCTGAGGCAAAGCTTGCACACACAGGCAAAGCTTGCACAAACCCTAAACCCTAAACCCTAAACACATGCCATGTTGTTCACAACTGCCCACTTGTGGCTTCTGGAGTGTCACATCTCTTGTCCTGATTTGCATTCCTCTGCTTCAGCTGGGGATGTGGCTGACAGTGGTGCTGCCTGTATGTGATGATCTTAAGGGGCATAGGACAGTTCTGCAGTATGAAAGGTCTGCACAGTGGAGTGGCTTCATGCAACACCTAAGAGTGTGTGCTGAAGTCATGTCAGCCACTCATGATGTTGCAGGTTGAGCTGATGAGGGTAGACATTGAGACTGTCAGTGAGTTGAGTGCTGGTCAGACTGTTTGTGATGTGTGGCATCAGAGTAGCAAGCCCAAGAATGTCAGTGTGGCACAGGTATGTGGTTTGCACACCACACCTTGATCCCTGCTGTCATATGACAATTCTGTCTCAAGCAGGTCACCATAGTGTACTACTGTTGCTTTGCTATGGCGCTTGCGGGCAGGCGTGTGTTGTGTAGGCTTTGTTGCATGATTTGCGCATTACAAAACTTACAGGACTCCTCATCATGAATCACAATAAAATACTTTGCTGCTAAGCTCCATGGCGGTGCCAGCTGCTGCCAGCTGGTGCACCAGCTGGCACATGGTCACGCAGTGTTGGAACAACATCAGCATTGTATCTTGGTTTTGTACACATTGCACCTGAGAGTGATGTGAATGGTGCATCAGTCACTGAATGATTTAGCTGATGCAACATGTGTGTATGGCATGCAGAGTATGGATGTGAGCAAGTTTTGGGATCTCATGATCAATGCACTCAAGGCAGCCAATGCAGTCTCCCCATTGAACAAGAACTGACACATGGCCAATACTGGAGTGGAACGAATGAGGAGCATAGCTTGTTGACACTCTACGTGTGCAGTAGGAGTGATGTGATCTGCCTGTATGGTGCTACAGTTGGAATGTTGTGATTCTTCTGTGTGTTGCTGCAAATGGAGTGACATAGCTTGTCTGTATGATGCTGCAAGAACACCTAGGAGAGACTCACTGGGGCCCTGCTGATCTGCTGCATCCCCGTACAAGCAGGGAAGTAGCTGCTTGTCAGCGTTGTAATCCCGGCATATCTTTGACATACTGAGCTCATGGCAATGCAGTTGTGATATAGCCGTAGCAGCTGCTGGTCACCCGCTCATTGCTAGGCCTGGGCCCCTTGCTCAATCATGACTGCTCAAGTGCTAGGGCCCTTGCTCGCTGCAGTTCATGCCGGCAACTTGAAATGCAAATTCTGTCGATTAAGTCCACTTTGATTAATCCCTCCACTTCACCAACATCTGATGCATTAATCTGAGTGTTCAAAAGCTGTTTCCTTCTAGACTGTACATGCATTGGTAGTTGGGGTGGAGACCAAGTGAGCCTGTCTGGCTCGGTGTGCCATGTTGAATGCATTCGGTGCCAATCCATATAAACAGCACGTGTGTTTGTACTGGGCGTATCAAATGGCATATGTCATGACAGGGGTCTGCAAAGAGGCTCTCAACACATTCAGGGATTAGGGCCACTAGTAGTGGGCCCAGGTGGTGATATACATTTACATATGCTGGGCTACTGTTGAGCTTCCCTTGGGGGAGCTTATGTCCATACCTTGAAAGTGATGTGACACCAATATTGGACAAAGTGCATGAATGTTCTTGAATGTTGACGCTAGCAAAGGTCAGTGCCACGCCACCACAGCCAATGCTGAGGAGGCATGCTCACTGAATGCATCAGGACTAGCGGTAGGGCCACAAGGACATCCTTGATGCCAGACCAGCCCATGATGGTGAGCTGGCATGAGAGTATCAGCCAACAAAAGTACTATGTGTGCTGCCTCAGCTTGGTCACCCATCACCCAGGGGGCTTGGCCATAGCTGGGTTTATACGGCCACTGCAACAAGCTTGTGCAGTAAGGTGTTCTTCAGTATTGATACTTCATGAAGTGGTGGAGATACAGCTGTCCTAGCTAGATCTTGACATAGGTATTGCCGGTCTTTGCCTCCACATGGTGTGCGCATTCGTGGGCACACTGCTGCGCAGCAGTGCAGGCCAATGTGACTTTTTCAGCAGTGTGCCATTCTTGCCATCGTGCGAACGCTTGGACTGCGCACGAAGCAGCTGATCAGTCATGATATGATGAGTTTACGCCAGGGTGCGTCTGACAGCTGAGAGTAGTATGTGTAATATGATACATGGAATGCTGGACGTGGGCTGGCAGATTATTTGCTTAGCAAGCTTTAATTTGATGATTTTGGTCTCGACATGCATGCATTGTAACAGATCAGGGGCATCATGACCAGCAAATTTACATCTGGTGATCAGTCACCTCCAATCCTGCTGAAAGATGACCACATTTAAGCAAGGCCATTTGGGTGGCCCACGGCCTGTAGCAGTCCAGCACCTGGCATTGGTGTCCCCAAACAAGACACTGCTACCACTAAGCAAAACAGCCACGGCCTTAAGGTCTGCAGTAGACAGGAAGAGATTCTCAAGCAAAGGCCAGTCTCCCACTAGCAAACATGTAACACAATGCACATCAAGGAAACAATTAAGTTCATTAGCTTGTACATCTAAAGCCCTCAACAAATGCCATTTACCTTTGCTCAATTGAGTTACCGCCTCTTCAATGTTTTCATAAAGACAGTTCATCAGGCTCAATTCCTCTAGATTTGGCAATGGTACTTCTACCAGACATGCAACAGCAGATGCATTGAGGTAGTTATTGCTCAGGCCCAGCCGTCTCGAATTTGTCCAGTCGCCTTGCATGAGCTCAATCATTGCACTACTGCCCAAGTTAGCAAGAGACAAGTTGAGATCTGTCAGCAAAAACAGATGTGCATTGCTGAGCACAGAGCAGACAAGTTCAGCGCCGTGAACACAATGATCATTGTCCAGTGATTCGCTCAGCTCAATATCGTCCAGGTCTAAAATCATCAACAATGGCCACTTCATCTTATGCATGAAGTTTTCAAACTCTTCTGCCACTGCACGACACGACATCAGTCTCACACACTGCAGAAGTTGCCAGTCCTGAGCTGTCAGCTGTGTCACCGTCGAGGCTTCGAGTTTCATTTCATACCAATCCAAAGTCTTGATGCAATGCCAAATTATTGTAGGCGGCACAGTCTGCAGAGGCTCTGCTTGCCTGATACTCGGTGTCAGAACAACATCTGCCATAACAGCGTAACAAAATCCCAACTTGAGTGATTCAAGTTGAGGCCATCCGCCCACAAACAGGAGGGAGATGGGAATATGTGTCAAGAATACATTCAAGTCCTTCAGAAAAGGCCAATTGGCCTGAGTCAAACCAAATGCAGCTTGTTGATCTAGGTCAAAGTTATTCTCAAGGCGAAGACATTTTAGTTGCACCCAACCAGCATGTGCTAGACACTGCATAGCTGTTCCATCCAGGCCACAAGCACTCAGGTCCAATGTCTGTAGATGTGGCAAATCTGCACAGGACAAAGACTGCAGTACTGATGCAGTCAGCATGTTGCCACTCAGGTTTAGGGTGGTCAGCAAAGACCAGTTGGCCCTAGCTAGCGACCCAAGAGCTGTTGGAGCAAAGCTGTTGTTTGACACATTTAATTCTGTCAGCATTGGCCAGTCTCCATGCACAAGCCGATGCACTCCTTCATTGTTCAGGTTGCTGTAGGAAAGGTCAAGCACCCTAAGCATAGGGCGGCTGCCACTGACAAGTGCATGCATGTGTGACTCTGCACCAAAGCTCAAACGTGGCAGTGCAATACTGGTCACATAACAATGTATCTGCTTGTGCAGCCCAACGCTGGTAGCAGCCAGTTTCTTCAGCAGGTGCGGCGTCATCAACTCCAACAGTCTGGACACCTCATGGATCAGCTCCTCGACAGTGACAGACGCCCTGCATCTCTCCTGCAGGTTTGCTCTTATTGCAACTTTTGTGCTCTGCAGCCTGGTCTGAGGAGGCATTGGGGTCAACAGGCTGCCCCTATACCTGCAGCACTTGTCTTTGGCATATTGGTCTATGGAGCAGGAGCAGCTTCAGCTGCTGAGTGACGTGCGCACCAGTCCGGTTCCAGGGCTAGCGGCTTACTTGTCTGTTACGGAAACAGAGACATAACCAAGGACAAGGACGACGTATCCACCTCGCTGTAGTGAACGATCCCTGCAAGCAGTACATACCTGACGTTGCGTCATCTTTTGGCTGAACTCCGTTGCGGTGAACGACGTGCAGATTTATGACCTGCAGCTAAAGTACCTTTTCCCGGCGTTGGAGGGCAAGACCGTGTTGGCCTCACTCCTGGCGGGTAGCGACTGCTCACTGTCTTCTTCTGCTGGTTGAACTGATCACCTGCTCAGAGTTCGTCCGCCAGGCTCAGGAACAGGAAGCACACGCAAGCTGGTATGCGTACAGCAGCTGAGAGCTGTGACTAGATAGGTAGTTGGGGAAGCTGCTGCATCACTTGCATATGACTCACACAATGGCACATACAGAAAAAGGAGAAAACTTCAAATTGCACAAAAAATCATCAAACATTTGAGTTCAGAACAAGCATTGGAGCAATCCCAATGGTTTCTTCAGAGTGGTCCATATACCACACATGCAGTGGCTCAAGCTCATGGCATGGCAACTTCCAGCTGCAGTGACACTTGATACTTGCTAGCACTCTTGGATACAGGGAGCAGTGTAGTCACACATGACAAACATTGATGGCAGGTAATGCTATTGTTACTAGAGCATGTGAAATGCCATTGACACTATAATGGCGCGGGCTCTCATACGGCAGTAATACAGACAACATCCAAGCTAAGTCCACAGAACAGGCTTGACATGCATGTCATTGCTCATCATGACACAGATATGCATCATGCACCCTGACAAGAGTCCTTCTTTCACTGCAAGAGAAAGTTCACTCAAGTGAGTCCAGTACACAGCACCACATCTCAGACTGAGCTTGACTCAAAGTTGGGTGCCAATCGCACTTGGCAAATTTGTGTCTGAGATCCAATCTATCCAGGGAACTGTGTGACGAAGCATTAGATATCTGAGCAAGTATGTAAGGAACAGCACTTAATTGACAACAGGGCATGATTATTATCTGTATATTACATCGCATCAACTGCAGAGTTGGTTGATAGGCAACTTTACTGGGTTTTGAGTCTCTTGCGAAATGCGTTGACAGGGGTTTGACTGAGATGAAAGATTATCGTACTTGACCTGCGCTTGACATTGATTCTAGAAGACTTGTGTATGTTCCTTAAGGTCTAGAAAGTCCTAGTGTCAAGCCTATTCTAGAAGACTCCCGTGGGTCTCTGTAAATAGTTTGGGATCTCTAGACTTCGAGTCTAACTCTCTGAACCTCTCACACACACAACTCAGACAAGCAGCTCTCTGCTGCTGTCAGGCCTTACAACTATCTCTGTTCCGACTCTACCTGTGTGCGCTTCCTGCACTGCATTGCATACATGCGCACTTGCACGGTGACGCTTGTGAGCGTCACAACTGGACTTGGCAAGCAGAGGACATTATGCTTTCTCACTACAACTGTTGCAATCTGCGTACAGTGTACGCCGTACACCTGTTGTCTAGCTGTAGGTAAGCTCTGCAGACATCAAGAATTTGTGAATGGTGCAATTGCAGCGAGCCTGACAAGTCTTGCAGCACAGCAACAAGTAATGAACTGTGGGAGAAATCTGCAATGCCTGGACACCGCTGTTATGCAGAACACATGGAGCACGCTTGCAGCAACAAGCACTCATGGCTCATGCTGCGCTCAGACCAGGCTTGCCACTGACACAGCAGAGTTCTTCCTATCTGCCAACTTTACAAGGTCTGAGACTTTTGACAAGCAGGCACCATTTGTGCAGCTATCTAGCTTCAGCACTGTTGTAAAAGGTGACGATGTTGAGGAAAACGTCTGGCATCATTGTTCACAAGCTTCTGTTGTCGTGTTGTGTGTACCATAAGGACATCTTGTGCCAAGTTGGTGCACGCATATGTGGCCACTGACAGTGTGACAAGGAGTTGTCCTGTGCACTACTCATTGTTGATATGCTACCAGAGCCTGCTGACTTAAATTGCGCAGCCTCCTTCCTGCAGCCAGCATCTCTAAGCTGGGGAACAAGCATTCAGCTAGGAGGATGTACCCAATGAAATTTGCAGTCAATGCTGCCCTGTCAGCATCTCATGCCTTGACATTTTTGATTGTGTCTGGCACATGAGCTGCAAAAGGTACCAGCCAGCGCTGCAGAGTCCATCTAAACAGCGAAGGGCATGTGAAGTGATTTATAGATGTGTCGTTGCAAAGCACAAGGTCTTGTAAGTTGACACGTGATGCATACTGCATATGTATGTGCACGTTACTGCCTTGCTTCAAGCTGTACTATAAATTGTTTGCAAGATGTTCTAGTCTGGGTGCATACCTGTCTTCCAACTCTGAGGCCCCTTTCAGAGTGTTCAGCGTGTTCTACAGTAGCTACATTGACACTAGCTCTCTGACTCTTTGTACAATGTACAACGCTGCTCTTAGCAGAATAACGAAGATCAACATCACAGGCAATGGATCATGCATTCCCAAAACAAAACGTGGTCTATGCCGGGTTCGAACCGGCGACCTTGTCAGTGTGAGTGACATGTGATAACCAACTACACCAACAGACCATGTTTACAACCCATTTTCACAGACTATGTAATCAACGCCTGCAATCTGTAGACTGATACAAGTGTTCAGACTGTCTGTTCACTGACACAACTGCCATCATGCCCTGCCAATGTTGTCACAGCCGGGCAAGATGCTTCACACAGCAGACATTTCCAGCTTCTCGCAATCAGGTAATGCCGGCCGCGATTCGTAAGACGACTTGACTCAGACATGCGTTGATCACTGCTGTGCTGCAGCTGCGTTGCACGGCGACGCGACGACATGTCGGTAGGTGCAATCACATTTCCGTTCGAGCTGAATCGAAGGGGTTCAGCCCACCTGACAAACCACAGCAGAAGTCGCAGCAACAAAAGGTATGTCGGACTTATACCTAACAAGCTGACAGGCGTGCACACAAGTCCTGCAGGCTGTATGTGCAACGTGTTTTACCCTTACGCCTTTGTCAGCATGTATACTCAATGCCTGGGCGTATGCTCAAAGCCACGCCTTAAAGCCTGACATCCTTCAGTATAAACCTTTCACTCTCTTTAGGTCAGCAAGCGCGGCACTGTTGCCTCCAGACCAGATGCAAATCAAAGGCCTCCTCAGCAGCAGCAGCAGCAAAAGCAGCAATCACAGGCTAAGCAGCAGCCTGATGAGCTGCCTCGCAGACAGCAAGACTCAGAAGAGGTTCCAGAAATTGTCAATGATAGGATACTGAAGCGGATCATAGCATGCAGTGGCATACCAGTCTTCATTGGTTTTTCCTTGTTCCCTTTCTTTTATTTTTTGAAGGTATGGTTTCAGTATTGTTGTATGCCTGCTGCTGTGCTGGTTTGCTGTCCACTGAGGTTCATGTTGCCATAATATAAGTCCCGTGCATATGCTTGCATAACAGCAATAAAACACTGATCACAGCTTGGCAAATTACATCACATCCATCAGGGTCACAGTTTGAAGCGATGGGGGGCAGAACTACAGTCTGGCACGGCTCTTGCCGTATTTGCTGTGACCACGTTCAAATCATTGATCTGATGCAGGTGACCAAGCATGTGGATCTGCCAATGTCTGTTGTATACATAGTGCAGCTGCTCACTTTTGGTGGCGGGTTCTTTGGCATCACCTATGGCATCCTCAGTGCCAGCTGGGATCCCATGCGAGAAGGCAGCCTGCTAGGCTTCACAGAGTTCAAAGCTAACTTGCCTTTGATACTTGACCGTGTCAAATCCAGAGGAGGCAAAGGCCGTGTGTGATGCAGCTTCCTGTGGACTGTATTTTTGGTGCTATGTTGTGTCACCCTTATTTGATACATGTCTGTCTACACCTGTGTATTTGATTGGCGTATACATTCAAGCACAACATCCTGATGTTGCACTGTATATATAGCAGCCTGTGAATCTGCCAGGATCAGATCATCAGTCAACTTGTTGCTGCCCATTTGTTGGACACTGTGTACTGTTATGCATGTCGAAGTGTTGCAATTGTAGCTGGCCGCAAGCCGAAGCTACAAGTCGTGTTGCTGCCCGGTTTGACCTAGCTTACCAATTTGTTTGAAAGCACATCGTATATGCACACACAACAAGGGCACGCTAGCAGATTTTTAGAGACTGTTTCAGCTTCACCGTACATGCATGGCTTGTCACTTGCAAAGATGCTGTAGCACAGCAAATAAACATATTGCGGCCAGGGCATTACAAAACAAGTGCAAGCTGTACCTATTCGGTTGATGCTCACGGCAGGGGCAGAGGTACAGATACACATCTGTACACGTACAGATGCATGTATAAATTGGCAATGCAAGGTATCAGATATACGTATACATATCAATATATGTGTGCACCTTCGTAAATCGTGGTACGATGCAACAACACACATTAATAACCTAATACTACGCTGAGCTGTCTTGTATGGCACGTGCAGACTCCTTGGTGTCTCTGCTGGCTTCAGCAACAAGCTTGCTGAACACACTGTCTGGGTTCTGCACAGCACAGTCAATGCATGTCAAAATGCACTGGCAGGTTTTGGCTCCTGAGCTTGAACAGGCAGGCACAATATGTCAGACTGTGGACAGGCTAACACCAAAGGGTGGACAGCTGTACTTCCAGTCACATTCTCTGACGGCAAACCACCTGGGTTAGGCTTGACGCCCCATCATGAGGAATCACAAGTAAGAGAGGGTAGTATCGCAATGCTACAAACAATCACATGCTGTGACTCAGAAACATGCGCCATGATTCAATTGGCCTGGCTCACCTTCAAGAGTGTAGCTGGGCTGTCAAATTCAACCAGCTGCCCAGCATCAAGGACCATGATCCTGTCACTGTCAATGATGGTGTGCAGCCGATGAGCAATTGTCAGAACTGTGCAGTCCTTGAAGGCACTTCTGATGGTTGTCTGGATAAGCTGATCTGTGCCGCTGTCTACATTACTGGTTGCTTCGTCAAGCACCAAAATCTTGGTTCTGCGCAGGAGGGCTCTAGCCATGCAAAGCAGCTGCCGCTGCCCTGTACTCATGTTGCCTCCACCTTCGCTGATCTGTGCGTCCAGGCCGCCCTCCATGTGGCGAATGGTGTCTGCCATGCCGGCCTGCTCCAGAGCTTGCCAAATGTAGGAGTCCCCACCGACAGCGTCAAACGGATCCAAGTTGGCGCGCACTGTGCCGCTGAAGATGACAGGGTCCTGTGGGACCAGCGCAAGTCGGCTGCGCAAGTCCGTGAGCCCAAGCTGGCTCACATCAATGCCGTCAATTATGATGCGGCCGCCGCAGGGCTCCACTATGCGATACAAACTGGTCATCAACGTCGACTTGCCACCACCTGCAATGTAGGACCACAAATTTGCATCCCACTTTGCAAGCAGTCTACGCTGCAGCATATGCTCAAACAGTCAGCAGCAGCAAGAGGCTGGCCCACCTGTCCGACCAACCACCCCAATCTTCTCATGAGGCCGCGTCTGGAAGCTGATGTGCTTCAGTACGGGGTCCAAGTCCTCCCTGTACCTCACAACCAGGTCCTCTGCTTCAATAACGCCCTCACTCGGCCAGCCCTTGGGCGGCCTGTGGTTCGCGATCACAGGAGGCTTCTCTGGCGTCAGCTTTGTGTACTCAATCACACGCTCCACAGCATTCATGTTGACTTCCAGCTCAGTGCTCTGCCGAACCATCCAATTCATCAGACCTGTACTTTGCAATCTTGCTTAGCATGTGATCACATATGCAGAGGTGATTGTACCAGACTCCGTGTTTGATCATATGAGACCACAAGAAACTTGTGACAAAGCGAGGAGACAAGCAAAGAGACAACAAAGCAAGTGGCAAATAGCATCACAGGAGATTTTCCACCAGAAGCAAGTCACAGATGAGCAGCTGACATGAAAGTACAGATGATGCACACAGTGCAAATCATAGTGAGACAGTGACCACACAGATGAGCACATTACAGTGTTTTGAGATGCACTGCACATGCCAATAAATGCTGACCTGTAAGGTTGAGGGCACTGGTGAGGGCCAATCCAGCCAGCCCTGCATTGCGGGGCAACAGCACCGACACAAACAGTGCTGCCCCAAACACAATGCAGATCCCAAGCATCTCCAGCCTCACAGACAGCCACCTGCAAGTCACAACAACAGTCTGCAACTGCAGTCATGCCTGATGAGTCAGCAAATCACTCACGAACAGGGGGATTCTGTCAATAATGCCTGCAGATTCAGACAAGACACCCAAAAATTCCGCCTGCAGTGTAAGAGCAGCATTTTCCTACAGCTTGACGAGCTATCAGCACAACGTTATGAGCCCATACCATGCAAGCACTTTGCTTGATGCTGCACCTAGCTCTGCAATTCACCAAGCACACCATGCACCTTGACACATGAAGAATCATACCCAGAGCCATGCAAGCACCTCAGTCTGGTCAATGGGCTCAGCACAGGCACGCACCTGTTGACGACCTGTATCGGCCACCAGCAACGGTTGCTTTTGTCTAGCAGAGCCTGGTTGCGTTGTGTGAACTGATCCTGCTTCCTGAAGGCGCGCAGCGTAAGCAGCCCTTGCAGGCTCTCATTGAAGTTGCCAAAGATGGGTGACAGCGCTAGGCTGTCAAGACGCTTCAGTTCCCTCGAAGTCGCAATATAGTACACCTGGAAATTCACGTCACTTCAGTCACTCCCGCTTTGATGGTCAGAAACACATCATCATGATCATCATCCGGAAACTGATCGACTATTAACAAAACTCACTGTCCGTCCGTATTGACACCAAGACAAGAAGCACACATATCTGTAACCCATGCAAAAGTCATTGCATGCCACCCTGTGAAGGGTGTCAAGATGCCAAAAAGGCAAGAGCAATAGCATGAAGAAGATAAGCGTACCCAGAAGGGGTGAGCAACAGCAATGTCAGCGGTGTTACCTGTACTCTGTAGTAGACAATGCTGAGAGCTGCCACTGCCACAATGATGGTGGGAGTGACAGCTGTAACCACTAGAATGGCACCAAAGACACTAATGCTGCAGGTCATGAAAGACTGGACAGAGTATGACACCGAAGTGTCCACTGACTCTGTGTCCTTGGTGAACCTGCATCACACCACCTTCTCACCATATGCTCATGGCAAACAACACAAAGCTTGAGGTAGACTTCTGGTGTGCTGATAATGCTGAGTGTTACAGCAAACAAGCTGCACAAAGATTCTGCCAAAGTGCTTCCTTACAGCTGTGTTGTGACATACGGTGCATACATTGGATGCTATACGCAAAGGCTCTTGATCCATCATGCCTTGTGCATTGTGCAAAGAAATGAGAACACCCTTTCCAGGTGTGAAGCATACCTATTGAGCAGGCGACCAGTAGGCTGGCTATCAAAGAAGGCCATAGGGAGGCGCATGACCTTGGCCAACAGATTGGCATGCAGCCTACGGGAGGCATTGAAGGAGCCCAGCACCAGCAGCAGTGCCCTGCCACCTTGCACAAACAAGGATACCAGACCCAAGGTGAAGTAGAGTGTCATGTACTTGCCGCTATGTATATGCAGGCCTTCCTTCTCCAGCCTAGTGGTTTCATTTGACCAAATGCTGAGCCACCAGTTTTGACCCACCTGCAGACAAGAAACACCATGATGTCAATCAATCTTTCAAATGTGCCACAACTTTGCATGCAACAAGGCTATGTTCGTGTTGGCCAAGGGGGTTTGCAATTGGGTTGTTGAAGCACCTTTGAGGTTCATGCAGCAGAATCAGGACAGCATGAGTCAATGTGAATATACTGAAGTTGACAAGCAAACGCTGTGCCCCCCAATAGATGTTCACACTTTCTCAACTGAACCCAAGTTGACTGCTGTGCTGAGTACTCAAATCAGCATTGTGTGCAGGCAGATGGGATGAGCGGTGCCGTGTGCACCCGGTCCCAATCAACATGCACTCTGACAAGCCTTGACTGACCTGCAGACCTCGCTCTGAAGTGGCCAGCACGACCATAAGCAAGGGGATGGCAAAGAAGGGTCCCCAAGCAGACAAGTAAGTCCTGTACAGCCTGCGGTCTACTCTCCCTTTTGCTCTCTCCTCAGCTTTCACCAACACTCCTGCCTCCTTGTTTGTCTCCTGCACAGCCATTTGTTGTTTCATCACAGCCATAACACGTATGCCATACATGTAAAACGCAGCTCTGAGCATTGTGGACATTGCAGCAGCATTCTGGTACCATAGCAGTGTCAGCTGCAAACATCCAGATTGGCTTGTGCTGTGGTACATGCCTCAGTCTGCCATGACAGCAAGGCAGCCAGCGCCTTTGAGCAAGCCAACCTCAATCATGACAGCAAGGCAGCCGACGCCTATGAGCAAGTCAGCCTCACCATACCTTGACAGGCTTCTGTGTCTCGCTCAACAAGTCCTTCTCTTCATCTTCTTGATCCTCCTCCTGTTGGAGGTCGTCAACAATACCATCAACAACATTTTGCTTGTAAAAGACATGAGGACTGCTGGCCTTGCTAGGTGTATTGGGATGTAACAGATTAACCATCTCCAAATTGTTCTCCTTGTCACTGTCAATGCTGGGGCTGGGGCTGTTGTCCTCGTCTGCCCCTTCTACAGGGCGTTCCCCAGCATGAGCGTGGGTCACATGGTCAGGATCTGGGTTGGTGCTGAGCAGGCTTGCAATAGCGCTCTCCCCTGCGCCTACACCTGAAAGTACAGAGACAATGCTTGAGAGGTCAACTTGCTCACATGGACATTTTGCTGACGGTGCAATACATACCCAGTATATCACATTGTGCTGAAATGATGCTTGTGTGATGCTGCATTGTGCCATGATGCCATGCCATGCCAACAAACTTCTGCATACAAGTATGAGCAGCATGCTTTGCTGCTCACTGACCACGCGGCCACAATCAGCTTCTACTGAGAAGGTGGTGAAGCACGCCACTCACAAATGCATGCAGATGTGAGCATACTTTGTATTGAACATAGTGTATATTACAAAACAGAATCTTGCACATGTCAGCAACAAAGGCTACGCTTGCTTTTAATGTGCAAAGATTTTGTTTTGATGCCTGCCTGCATCACTGCTGGCAACAGAGTAGAGTGATGTGCATACACAACCCAGGAGAGTGAAGACTGAGTGAAGAGTGAGTGAGTGAGTGAGTGAGTGAGTGAGTGAGTGAGTGAGTGAGTGAGTGAGTGAGTGAGTGAGTGAGTGAGTGAGTGAGTGAGTGAGTGAGTGAGTGGGTGGGTGGGTGGGTGGGTGGGTGG
>JAABUO010002487.1_pt1 | contig 22402 bp, 24 predicted proteins | sample 5559291 | NCBI WGS metagenome assembly JAABUO01 (sample SAMN10711878, study PRJNA513372) | rock metagenome | isolation source: Antarctica rocks | place: Antarctica: Victoria Land, Finger Mt sud
AAGGAGCGCACTTCAGTAGCAGACTTTGGCAAAGGCCACTTGTCTATAGACTCAATCTTCTTGGGATCCACATGCACACCATCGCTAGACACAACATGCCCAAGGAACTCGACAGAAGGCTTGCAGAGAGAGCACTTTGACATCTTGGCATAAAGTTTTTCAGCTCTCAGCACTTCCAACACCTTACGCAGGTGCTGTTCATGCTCCACTTGAGACTTGCTGAACACAAGAATGTCATCAAGGTACACAAGGACAAAGTCCAAACCCTTGAAAACCCTATTCATTTCCCTCTGGAATGCAGCAGGAGCATTTGTTAACCCGAAGGGTAACACACAGAACTCAAAGAGCCCTAGAGGAGTGCTAAATGCAGTTTTTGGCACGTCCTCATCAGCGATGCGTATTTGATGATAGCCAGACTGCAAATCAAGGGAGCTAAACACTGAAGCACCCTGCAGCCTGTCAAGCAAGTCATCAATACGAGGTAAAGGATACTTATCTTTCACCGTCTTCTGATTGAGAGCACGGTAATCGATGCACATGCGCAGCTCCCCAGACTTCTTTCTCACAAAGATGACTGGACTGGAGTATGCTGAGTGGCTAGGGCGGATGAGCCCCCTTGCCAACAAATCCTTCACCTGCCGAATCACCTCCTGTTTCTCCTTGGGAGACAGCCTGTACATGGGCTTAAACACAGGAGATGAGTCAGCAACACTGATGGTATGTCCCACACCACGGTCAGGAGGCAACCCTGGAGGCATGTCAGCAAACACATCACTGAACTCCTTCACTACTGCAGGATTGTCTACACTGACTTTCACAGGGGATGACTCATTAGTTGCACTCACAGTCACATACACCATAAACGCCTCATTGCGCCTATCACCACACAAAGCTTTCAGTTGCACACGGGTCAGTAAGGGAGGACTCATTGCCGCAGCAGGTGGCACTTTAGCTTTAGTGCCCTGTGGCACACAATTCAGCTTACACCGCCTACCACCACTGTAGTACCTCACAACCTTATCACGAAAGGAAATCACTGCCTGATGCTCACTGAGCCAGGTCTGACCTAAGATTGCATGCAACTTGCCACCAATCAAGTCAATCACAAGAAGCTTCACTACTTCAGACAGTGATTGCACTTGCACACGCACATTCACATAGCCTTTGATTGGCACAGTCTCAGTACCAGCACAGATCACATTGCCACTGCAGGGCTGCACATCCAACCCATGCTTCACTGCAAATGCATGATCACAAAAGCTGTGTGTAGCACAATTGTCTACTGCCACATTTGCAACAGCACCGCCTACGCGGCCTGCAAACGTAAACAGCAAATGATGTGCTTCACTTGACACAGAGTTCACCTGAATTGCAGGCGCTGGAGCATCATACCAGATCTCAACAGCCCAGGGAGCAGGCCCAAAAGCCACACGGTTGCTCCCCCCCACTGGTGCAGCAAACAGGTTGGACCGAAACCAAATGTTACAGGGTGACGCTTATACAGGTAATTGGCTTAGTGCTATTAGGCACACACCAAAGCTCGCACGTAGAATGATACACAATGAGCTCGGTTGCAGAGCTATATCCTGACAAGACACACGTGCTGTGAGCGGGCCGCGTCACGCCGTAATACACTGTAATACACTGCCACACTGCTACAGACAAGGAGTTTGCTTGTTGAGCAAGCTTTGCTGTCATGACTGATCAGTTGAAGCAAAGCTTGTGCAACCAGCAAGCCCCTGTTTTCAGTGCAGGTGCCAGAAATTTTGCCAGAGTGGTTGCTATTTGACTTTTTGACTTTGACTTAGACGGCAGACAAAGACAACATTCGGCTGCGCCGAGGCAAAGCAAGTTGCTACAGTATACCCCTCGCTGACAGCTGAACTCTAAAGCTATTCCTTTCAAACTTGATCACGTAATTCCCAGTGGTGAGCTGACTCACGATACCATGGCAGTTGGGAGTGCAACAAAATGCTGCAATGTACAGCAATGCACATGTTTGGATGCAGACTATTGACTGCTGCTGTACTCAGAATACCAGTACTCAGAAGATGCATCCGTATTCTGGCGGGACCTGTTGCTGGTCCTCTGAGGTGTTTGAGCGTCAATGCTCAACAATATGTTAGATGCATCATGCAGAACGTTAACATCGTCGCTGCCAACTTGTCAAACTTGGCATGTCTAGCTGTCTGTAAGTTCTTGCAGGCTTGATTACAGGTAAGGACATTGATGTCAATCTCGAAATCTCTTTCAAATCCGACATGTCAATGTGCTGACAGCTGGTGTCAGCTCAAGGAGCAACTTGGCTGAAAATTTGTTCAACGACACAAGTTAGCCGCAACAGCGCATATGGACAACACAACTGAGGACATGCGGCGGCATTGCTATCATTGCAGGTACACGATATTCACAAACATTGAATGAAAGAGTGCAAAACAACCAAAGCCACCTCAGAGGACTGACTTCTTGAAAGCCATATGACAGGAACATTTCAGCTGAAAGCAGAAAAGAGAGTGAGCATGGAATCAGTACAAACAGATTTTGCTGTCAGCATGAGCATGCTGATGATGAACTAATATATCGATGTGCGCCCTTGGCAGGAGCAGTGCAACAGGCTTGTATCTGAAACAGCGGGGTTTCTAGTCCACAATATGACCAACATGTACCAAAGAATGCATAGCCTTTGGTACATGTTGCTGTAATCTCAAGGACCAAGCACAGCCTTTACTTTGTGCTGCTGGGCTGCGCCTGGCTGGTGAACCAAGCTCTAGATTTCGAGCTTAGCTTCTATGCTGTGTCACTCTGCAATTTGGGGTTGATCAGTATATTGAGTCTGATTTGAAATTGATAAATATGTTTAGCCAGTCCCATCCAGGATGTGACTGTGCTTCTGGTGCATGTCACCAAAAGCAATGTGCAGTGCTCCATGGAGCAGGTTCCAGTCAACAGCAAAGTTCATGACCATGTCATCACAGCCAGGCAGCCCCCCAGGAGGACAGATGCCTGTCTCTAGCAGAGTGGCCCTCTCCTCAGCATTCAGCCTTGCATACTCTGGCTGGAAGACGTACCTCTGCAAATCAGACCAGCTTTGGTTGACACCACAATACAATGAGTGGGCTGAGGCATGTGCCGCCAACTTCACGTGGCTGCCTGTCTGGCAATGAAAGCATCATGTTGTAGAAGAGCAAGTACCATACAATATCAACCAACCAGTAGGATGAACCAAACATGAGTACAGATGCATGGCTGCTATCCCCAAAAAAAGCAACCTGCAGGCACATGTCTAGTGCCATTTTGATTTAAGCATTGAATGAAACGCTCATGTCTCAGGTGGTAGGCAGTGCCACTGAGTCCCAAATGGCTTCTGATTCTAGATGATCCTGAGCACAATGAGCAATGCTGCTTGTGCATGTGCATGGCTTATCAATAAATACCTCCTTTTGGGGGTAAATGAATCGCCTGTCTTCGGTACTCAGGCCAACAAAGTTGACTGGAAGAGCCAGGTCATTCATGTAGTCTGTGACCCAAGTATGGGGAGACAGGGTATCCCTCTTCAGCCAGTTGTACAGCACAACAACGCTGTCCTGCAAATGCACATGCATAACATGACTTTTGTGCACAAGGATATGCAGCCTTTGCATTATGACCGCCAGTAGTACATTTGACAGAACGACGCTGTCCTGCAGAGTCACCAGCATCACTTGAGGTTCGCGCACAAGAGTATGCAGCCACAGCATTACAACCATCAGTATCACAGTCAACAAGACAACAAGGGTCATGGGCAGCAACAGCATTCACATCAAAGACATTCTGAGTGTGTGCAAAATCAGATGAGATGAAATTTACAGTTTGTGCCAAGACAAACGAGGTTTCACCTTTGGCATGAACATGATGTTGACAAGGGCGGCTCCATGAGTCATGAGCAGCACTTGTGAGGAAGCATACACCTTGATCTGTTCTTTGAATGGCAGAGGCTCCATGTACACAATCCTGCGTACCACAAGGCATCAGTGTAAGCATCACAGAGACATGCACCATTTCAGCAATGCAAGTGACTTTGAATCAAGCTTGAGCCGGGGGCCTGCTAGGGGCAAGTTTCCACACATTGTGCATACACACTGCGCAGAACAGTGTGTCAACTGCAGGCAAAGGCAACATGCGCATAGCCGTACACTTCTGCTCCATCTGTTCTAGATCAAATTGCTAGACAGAGGGTATACCTTTAATCGCCTTTACAGGCAACGGAGGGCATATGCAGGACCAAGGGTTTAAAGACAAGGAGAAAAGATCATAGGACAGAACAAGAACTTTAAAGACAATGGAGGGCAGATTACAGGACAGAGGGTCCAAACAGTGAAGGGCTTCTCCTGGAAATGCAATCTCAAGTGTACCATGATAGCGGTTGTTTACTGAGAGGGTTCAAAGACAAGGGAGACAACAACAACATGGCTGACCTGGTGCTCTGCACTTCAGGCATCTCCTCTATCTTTTGAGCAATCTCCAGGGAGTTCACCATGTGCCTGCCCTTGTGGTACTGCCTGTTCACAATGGTCACCTTGTACGGACCCTCCGGCTGCAACATAATGTGAAACTGGTTTCACACTTGCATGCTTAGCACATGCATACAGCAGAAAAGTGGTTCAACACTCGCATGCTCAGCAAATGCATTGTGACACACAGGACTTGCTGGGAGCATGAGAGTGTGAGACAGTATATGCATGCGACAGAAACCTCGTCCTCTCAAGGCAAAACACAACAGACCATGGTCTGTATGAAGTCCAAGATGGAGGAATACATGATCTGACAGCATGCAAGACAGCACACTTGCAAAAATGCCTTGACACATGCAAGGTACAGGCTTGAGCAACACACTCTTGACATTGGTGCTGGTGCGACATGAAGGCCGTGACATACGTTGAAGTTCTCATACTCCAAGCCATAACACTTGATCAGCCTTTCTCGGTAGGCTACGCTGACCCGTTTGTCCACAGCAGCATACACATGCTTGAACCTGCAAGCAAACACCCATCAAGTGCACACCTTGTCTTGTGAATGCGCAAACATACAGCAGCGGATGCAATGCAAAGTTGGCTGACAGGCTTCATCCAACACATCGCAGAGCCACACACACACACACACACGCACGCACGCACGCACGCACGCACGCACGCACGCACGCACGCACGAGGAACCAGTCATCAAACAGGTAGTTACAGCATCATGTGGAGCCAAGACTGACAGCTCACTCTTCTCCTTGGTCAAAGAAGCCACGCCACTTCCGGTTGTACGGCCCAATGCCAGCAGCTGATGTCTTCAGCCAAAACATCTGCAGTGGCCCACAACATCAGCGATTTTGCCATGCGGTACAATCTGCACTTCAGTGTGCTAGTGACTCTGCTGGAGCAGCAAGTCACAGTCTGCAGCATGCCAAAGTACTTGATGTCATCTACACTGGACATGAACAGCTTAGACCATCTCCACATTGATTGTTCAGCAGAGGCAGGAGTATTTGCAGTTGCAGTCTGCCTCCAGGAAACACTGCTTTGTTCAACAGAAAGTGCTGTTGTCACAGACAGGAGGTGAACAGCAGGCTTAGCCTGAAGCCAATCTTGTCTGAACAGTACCTTGTTGCGTATCCTGTCGTCACCAATGAAGTGGTTAGGCCCGGGGAAGAGACACTTGAGTGCTGACTCAGCAGCAGGTAGGAACTGGGCCCAGGAGGCTTGATCCCCAGGCCTCTCAATGAAGATGGGCGCCAGGTCTGTGCTGTTGGCTGCCCCACAGTAGCCTAGCCACTTGCAGGCAAGGGAATGCACCTCAAAGACTGACTCCCCAAGGCCGTGGTAGTAGTTTAGATGCCATTGGCGCCATGTCAGTGTAGCTGCTGTGATGACTTCTGCCTGAGCCTGCAGGGTGCACGAGTCAGAGCATTGCAGATGGTCAGATGTGCAGTCTGCAGAGGTGACGTTGAGGTGGGGTAGCAGTGCTCAAAGCATGCATGCAGGTTGAACAGGTATGGTGGGGAGCATATGAGATTGTCATGCTGAGGGCCCCATGTAACACTGTGCGAGAAAGACTAAGCAACAGCGCCGAATGACGAAGCGAGTTGCACTGCATCTTTATGTAGGTTTGTCAAGCATAAGTGATCGTCTGCTCAGACAGCACATCAGTGCATCAGAAGACTTACCGCGGCTGCATGCATTTCTGGGCTGATCTCTGAGATGTGAAGCTGGGTCACCTCAAAGTGGAAATCGTGATGGAAGTTGACAATGATGTCTGGAATGTCTGGGCGCACATCTGCAGCAAAGTCAAAGGCTTCCTGCCAAAGCTGTTGATGATAACAAGGTGACAATCACATGCTTTGGCGTCACTGTGTGCTGATGTTTGGAACAATCCTCACTGACTGACAACCAAGTGCAGCATGCAAACTAGAGCGCCTCACTGACTGACAACCTAATGCAGCATGCAAACTAAAGTGCCAACTGCAGGCCTTGTGGGGTTTGCAGCATAGCAGCAGGCACTAGTCTTTAGATGTAAGCGCAAGCAAGTTCTTGCCTGTATAGAGGTAGAAAAGCCGCCCCTGAAACATCAGCAAGTTGTTGAATATGCATACGCGCCGCTGTGGCGCACCATCATCGTAAGGACACTGCACAGCATGGCATCGGTGAGCATCATTGTGCATGCTGGGGTCCTAGCTAGCATGTCAAGCCTGATAGGATGCACAGGAGAACTAAGGATGTCAACCTCTGCCCTGGTCATGCAGCATCATTGATGAGATGCACGAGCAATGTCTGCCACCAGATGGTTAGGGCTGCACCTGATGACTTGAGACAACTTTGCTTAGATCTATGGTCGTCTCCTTGTTGTCAATCCAATGCTTGACACCAAGACCCAGGCAGCCAGTCAAGAAGAGAGCTAGCAGTACAGCCATTTTCCATGCATTTGCCGCAAAGAAGGCTTCCACTGGGCTACGCTGAGGCCTGCTGGTTGAGGGTTCGGTTTGCACCTTGTTGTCTATCAGGGGAAGGGAAGACTCTGACATTGGGGATTGCCTGCAGCACAATCTTCACGAAGTGGCGTCGCAGCTTCCGGACACCAGCAACCTCGATCGGTCTTTACCCGATTGACCTTGACCTTCACGATGGTTAAAGTAAGACATCAACACGAACGGAGCACACGCACACCTGAGCGGAGCAGAACAATGCTGTTGACCGTGCAGTTCCCGTCAACTGCTGTGGTGCAGAGCCCTTCCGACGGAGTACAAAGATCTGCCTCAGCAATTGCACGCGTTTGCTCGCTGCAGAACAGCAAAAATCTAAGAGCAGTGCAAGACTTGGCAGACTAAGGTGGCTGCAGCTCCTGGCAAATATGATCCTGCACCAGCTTACTGCGGTGTGAAAATTGTAGCAGGCACAGATTGCGGTACCTTGGTATGTATGGACGTCGCTGCTGGGCCTGCGGCGTCACCTGGAGGCCAAATTCGTGAGATCGCACCCAAATTCTGCGCATAGGCAGGTACGAGTCCTCGGCAGATGCCAGTGCAAAGGCGCTGCGCAACCAAAGAGGGCCGCTAACAAGCTACACGGTCAAGTGGGTATGAGGCAAGCCAGCTTTTACCAGCACGGGTTTCTACTGCGTGTGAGGGTCCCTTGACTGCAGCACTTTCTTAAGCAGTGCAGGGCAGCGTCGACGTGATTTCCAGCTGGTTTCGGAGCACTTAACGCGCGAAATGCTTTTTGACAGCGTATTGCCTGCTTTGGCTGTGGCCACGTGTGAAAAGCGTTACAAGGTGTTAACCCCAAGCGTTTGACATAAACTCTGAGGGGCGATCGCTAAGGTAGGCGTTGCACTCCCCTCTTTCAGGCCTTATAGCTGGCAAGGGTGCGCAACAGCTGTCAACCAGCACAGAATTACAAAGTGCTTGCAAAAATGTCGAATGTGGTTGTCTGCACTAAAGAAATTGTCAGCTACACTCCGTTGGCTACCGTAGGCTACACTGATGACCAAGCATATGTATGCAGCCACTCCAAAGCAGACTGCACAGCTCCGCCGGCGAGGTGCACCATAAGGAGACTGGTCATACAGATGTAGGTTTGGACACTGCGCGAGCTTGTATGTGCCAGCATCTTCGCCAACACCAGTCCCTTTCACAATAAAAAGCTAAGAACGTTCTGCGGCCAATCCTGCCCTGGAGCAGCAGGCTGCCTACAACCCTTTGCAGTGAAATCACATATAAAGATTTGACACCAAAATTTGCATGGAGTGTGCACTGCCTGTAACTGTGACCACAGAGGTCTTGGTGAGCAGTGTCCAGTATATAGTCTACTGTTGCCTGAGCAACTTTGGCATTGTTTGGACACTGCTGAATCAGAACATGACATGCTGCTGCTGTCACCTGTGCAATTCTGCATGGGCCCATCCTGATTTCTTAGAGGTGATCAGAGCTAACACAAAGATGGCTTGACTCAAGTACCCTGCAAGGGACAGCACACAATTGGACAATTACAGGCACAATATGGCTCAAGGCAGTGCTTCAAGTTGGCAGTTGGCACAAGCCACACCTACCAATGCAGCAGATTTGCTCTAGACTTTGTACCAATTCACATGCCTGGGCTTGCTGTAGACAGCAGTATACATACAGACTCAACATCAACATAAAAGGCAGTCTTATGTTTGCACTGACAGGCCAGGCAGGACATTGAACAATGCCATGAAGCCATTAAAGTGCTCTGCAAGTACTTGAATGTAAGCGGTCTAGGCTTGCGCCATATGGACACAGGTGACGCACTGTATGTTGATGCAGCTTTTGCAAGCCAGAATCAGCTTCAGCACCCTGATGTGACTCATGCACTGCACCCCTCACTCAAGTCACCCACACAGAGTCCTGCTGATAAGCAAGGGCTGCATGCAGGTGAGTTGAGTGAGAACTACAGTGACATTTTCATCCTAGGTGCCAAAAGCAAAGAAATGGATTGCAATTGCTGCTAAGGCTTTTGAGCCAGCAGCTTGAACACCCAATGCTTCAGGCAAAATTGTGTCATGGCTGAGCCCAAGGTGCCCGCATTCTGCTGCTAGCGCTGTAATGTGCATACCAGGCATGCTTGTACTATGCCTTACACTCTGTTATATACTGCGCCATGCTGTGCTCTGCATCATGACTATGCTATCAGCAAAATGCTTGCCTCCCAGCTCAGCTGTGGTGGATGAGCAATGATCAAGCCAATGCTAAAACATGCATGCTCTCACTGCATGTTCACAGTGCATTCATCAACAACAGTTTGCTCGAGCAAGACCCTGCTTGCATAAACTGTCTTGGTCTGACATGTTGTCCAGCCCACATTGCATACACAATGTCAATGCAGAGGTACACTGGCTTACATGAGTTTCATCTGTGCACACATTTCACACTGCACAGCACATACGAACCGATGCCCCTCACGCCTAGCACTACCTGCACAAACAAGCACTGATCTGTTAGCATACCTGTAATGCGTAATAACGACACTTATCTGCAATCAGGGCCAAAAAGACCACGCTTCATGCAAAGGGTCGCCAAGACGCACAATTGTGCAAGCAGCAAGCGGACCACGTCGTCAAGATGCACAAGCAGCAAGCGAACCACGTCGGCAAGATGCACAGGCAGCAAGCGAGTCACCTCCCTCGCAGGTGTTTACCAGCAAGGGCCAGAGCCAGAAATGGTAGGACCTTGTGAACGTCCATCGCTCTCAACGGCAGCTGCCCAACGCAACAGCAACCGAAAACGGCCAACAAGCAACATAGAGTCAAGCTGCTTGCAAAAGGCTGCAAGACACGTCAATCTCAAGGTCAAGGGGCTCATTCTGGAACTCCGAGTCATTGGAGTGAGCGTGGCCAGCAAGTCGACCCGAACTGATCTCCAGGTGTTGATCAATATCTGACTCTGTCTTCCAGAGCAGGCTCTTGCGTCCTGAGGGTGACAACGCCGATGCGGTGCTGGCTGTGTGAGCATAAAAGCCTTGTTCTGGTGCGTCTTTTGCCGGAACGAGCTGCATAAGAAGCCCCTTGAAGCCGAGCTGGCGTTTATTCGATGGTCCAAGAGAGCCAAAGTGCGTTTGAAAATTAGTCATCAACTTCTTCCATCACAGGAAGCTTGCATTCGCCTGAGCTGTTGCAACTTTGTTAAATCAGCAACAGCCATGGTTCACAATGTGTCATGAGCTAAGCTAACCTGGCCATGAATAATGGCGGTATGAACCAAATGTGACGTAACATGCCATCATTTGGCCCTAACACCCACCACTGCCCCAGGGCCAGCAAAAGCAAGCGCCCCAGAGCCACCAAAAGAAAACCAGGGAGGGAGGGTGGGACAGTACTTTATAGCCCAACCCTGTTACCAGGTAAGCTCAGCTTGAATTGCGCTTGCGACTAACGACACCACTACTGCTGCTGCACGCTGACTGCAAACTAGTATCAAAAGGTCTGCTCACTTGTGACTCACTTCCCTGCACGTGCTTGTCTGTAAGGCCCTAAGACATTTAACCAATACGCGCACCTACATGTCAAACTGAGGCTTCATCTAGATGCACGATGATGTTGCGTGACATGACCTGCGCAGCGTTTTGGCCATGTAATGATGTATAGCAATTCAGACTCACTCATGTGTTCTGAAGGCTTTTGCTTGCACGATGACTCCATACTGGAACAGTGCCTACGAAATCGCAGCGTGAAGCCATGCACTTCAGAGCGCTGGTTACAAGGATACAAAGTTATAATTAGGAACTTGTATCAAGGCTTTAGACATCAGTACACTGTCCCAACAACACCTGAGATTTGGCCTTTGCAGCAATCCTGTGTTTATCATACATCAGGAGTGCCAGCAAGTGCCTGACAAGTGCCTTGTCACAGACAACATCACACACAATGCAGGTGCTAAGCTACAGACAAACAAGCCACAACAAACAAAATACTGCTTCAATGACAATACGCAACGCTTTCCCTCTGTAGCAGATGACTGACTGCACATCTACACTAAACAGCTATAAAATTTAGCACCACAGCACATCCTCTCACTATGCAGACAGTAAGCCACCAAGGTTACCCATCAATACTGGAAAAGTATGCGATTGCTGCTTGGTGTGACTGTGATGCTATCTCACTGTCCAAAGGAAGAAACTTCATCAGTTGCTGGTGAGCAAGACCAATCAGCATACATCTAACTGTAAAGACTGAACTTGACTAAACTACTTGCAGTGGGTAGTTTGCTCAGTGAGCTAGCAAAGCAGTACTCAGACCTTGCAGCACTTCTGGAAAAGGAATCATGGTCATCAGATTTGGCTTCCTGGACATGCACAGCCGTGAATTGCAAGTCTGCACTTCACAAAATCAATCAAAATTGGCACGGCCTTTACATCAACAAAATCTCGAGGAAGGTCTCCCAAATAAATTGTTCCACAATGTCCAGGCTATTTTGTCTCGGTGATTGAGATCACATCTGCATGGCATCCTTGACCAGCCGCAGCAGATGTGCATGGTTGTTCCAGATGTGCACTTGGGCGACAACCCTTTCAGTTTCATCTTGACTCTGAGCCCGGGCTGCAATCAGCTTTTCCAATGCATGACCCTGCAGCGCATTGAAACATACTCACATCAAAATCTAATGTCTATACAACTAGTTGCCCATACATTGGTTGCCTCCTTAGCTTCTCCAATACAGTGTCAAAGAGCTCTGGGCTGCCGTCTAAGAAGGTTCCTCTTATAATACAATACTTTTCTGTTTTCCACTTTTTTCAGTGTCACAGACCAGTGCTTCCATGAAGCAATCATGGCTCGGCGTTGGGGTTAAATGGGCTGGAGTCTCATCAATTGCCACTACACCCTTCATGACAACCTTAGCAATGGCAGTATGATGGAGACTGATGCATACATGCAGTCCGCCCACTACAGCGGGAGCAAAAACACCAGCACAATCAATGGCATTGTGCACCACATGACATCTGCTGCAAATGTAGGGGCTGAGTTGCATGTGAAAGTTACACACCTTTCTTGCCAGCACAACATCTCCAGGAGCAAGTGCCAAGGCTGGGCAGAGGTCATTGGCACCATCACCACAGTACACAATTTGCTGGTAAGGCGTTGCAGCACGCAGGGCTTCCAGCTCTTGACCCTATAGCAAACAGTAACACACTGGTCAGCAGTCTTTGGGCCGTGATAATAGCTCACACATTTCCCACGCAGGAAGCGTGTGTGCATACAGCACAATGTGACAGCTGCGTCATGACCTTGCTTTGAACCTGGTGGCATATAGGCAGATGCTTTCAGGAGTGTATAGTACAAGAACAGGCTGATACGATGTTGAGAGCATAGGCAATACAAAGTAGAAATGTAGAGAAAGCAATGCTAGTTCAAAGGTGCAACCAAACCTTGCACAGATTGGCAGGGCATAGAGGGCAGCCATGTGACGAGACGGTCCAGTCATGCCTGGGCTGTATCACCATGCGATGACTTGCTGCTGTCTTGCCAGCTGCTGCATCACCGCTGCTTGCACCCCATGTGGCACCACCAGCTGACTCGGATCCAGAAGATGCTGACTGGACCTTGCCTGGACTGGCGGTTGAGGACTCGGCATCTGAGTGAGCTGAGTCAGCCTGGCTAGCACTCTGAGCAGAGCCATGTTGGGTGTTACCAGAAGGCTGGCAGCGCACAAAGCTAGAGAGGTTTGTGATGACCTCCTGAACTCTGGTGTTCACCTTGGCGCCAGTGAGCATGTGGCTAATGAAGACGCTGTTGCAGTCTGACAAGATGCGCATGTCAACGCCCTTCTGATGAGCCCACTGCATCATGTACATCACGTGTCACAATGTGCCAGTTCTACTTTGACATGGAGATCTTTTGATCAGGATTTGAGCAAGCTGTGACTAGGATTCACTCTCAATGGCACAGTGCAGCTGGTATTTGAGCAAGCCACGTATGCCACCAGGCAAGAAACCAGCAAGTGGAATGTGATGCACATGGTGGCGACCTCATCACAAAAAGTGCTTCAGCAGCAAACCTGCATCATCTCTACAGAGTCTTGTGGCAGCTCGGTGCCCATCTTGCGTAATGCAGTCAGGATCTGCTGCCGTCCAATTCCCCTTCTGGCCATCTCAGCAAAGACGGCGTTGGTGACTGGGACAAAGTTGGCTGGCATTTCCAGTGATGCAAGCATGGGTGTCAACTCGGGAGCCAGCTCCTCCACGAGGCGCTCGCCTGCATGAACACAGTGGGAAGATGGCACAAGATGTGGGTGCATTCTGCAATGCATGCTGCTCCATGTGCAAAACAGTCATCCAGAGTTTTTACGCCCGCACATTTGACCTTGATAAGTAATGAACAATCCTGCATACGCAGGCATGTTGACAACTGCTGCTGTGCATGTCTCAATTGCTGCTGCTTTTGGGCATTGGTCACAGATTCCAGGTTGAGCACAGGCCTGTGGTACAGCAACAACTGGCAGAAGCAACGCATCAAATAGCAAGATTGACAACTGACACATGGAGCATGCACAGCTTGCAAACAGTTCTTTGCATATCACAGCAAATTGCTGTGAAGCTCTGCACACAGAGTGTATGCTCACTTGATTTGATGCTTCAACCAGAACAAGCCAGTGCTCTCACCAGCATCAAAGTCAGCAATGGTCTTGTCAAAGTCACACAGCAGCAGCCTTGAAGGCTGATGGCTTGCTGATGTTTGCTCTGGCTGGTGTCTGCTGCTGATGCGGTCAGGACCAGACTGTGCCTTGGTCAGCTGCAGCCTCCGCTTGACAGGCACTTCTGCCTTGGAGGCATGACGACTCAGCTTGACTGGCACCCCTTGAGCCCTAAACCACCTGGAAGTAGGGCAGGGCAGCTCAGGGCACTGCCGTGAGGCTGGCCTAGCATTGCTGCATCAGCAAGACATACCAGCAGCACTGTCATGACGAGCTGCTCTCCTGGACACATTTTGGTTTTGAACACCTGTTCCATAGCGTGAATTGCAACTGAGAAACCCCCGGGAACTAGCGTCAGGCGGTGCTACATTGTGAAGATATGTCAGGTATGTAGCGCCCTGTGCAAAATGTTAAAGGTTCATCACAGTCTGCATGAGCAGTTCCTGAAGACCCACTCTTGATCTTGCAGGCTTGATCATGCAGTGGGTCTTCATCAAGAGTGAGTCTGGGATCAAGGACAGGGCCACCAATCAGGTGTGAGGGCTGGATTATGTCAGCTAACCATCTCGTGACAAGGACAGCAGCAGTTTTGCTGTGAGCTAAACAGAGCCCAACTTGAACAATGTCATGTGCAAAGAGTGAGAAAGGGGGAACACGCTTGAGTGACTCACTGTGGCATGCCGAAGCGCTTGTGTAGGGCCGGCCGTACATCCTGTGCATCGGCCAAGCTTTCTAGCAGCGGCAGCATGGCTTCTGTTAGCATCCTGTCATCCACATCACCTCTGCACAGCACACAAGCAGAACAGGTGAGTGACCTGAATACAGACAGCAAGCAAGGCAATTCTATATACAGGAACTATTGCTTGATCTGTGTGGACAATCAAGACAGGCTTGAAGGAATGGCCAGGCCCTGATCAGAGCCCGGCCAATTGCAGACAACACCGCTGTCTGAGTTTCCCCTTCAATGGTGCTGCATATGGGCGGTGAGCCAACATAACGATTTGATTGCTGGCTTGCTCTGAGATGCCATTAACCTAGTGATGATCAGTGCCTGCCTGCAAACATGCCTTACCTGAAGCCATAGATGGGAATGCCATTGTCAGGCTGATTGAGAAACGTCAGTGGGGTGTCGTCAATCAGCACTGTCCGCTTCAGATCCCTGCCCAGTCTGGAGAGGTCCTTGATGCAGGGGTACAGGTCACATGACACTGTGGCTGGCCGGTAGAGGCGGCGCCCTTGGAAGCAGAAGCAGTAGTTGTGGTCCAGGGCATCCACAATGGGTCTTGCATAGTCCTCCAACCCAGCAGTGAACAGCACTATCTCTGTATGTCACATGAGAAACATGAGTGACTGGCTCCCAGGCAGAACAACCAAACAAGTTCTGCTTATGAATGAAGATCTGAGTATCACCATTTGTATGTACAATGCACATGTGTGCTGCTGGAAGCAATGCTGACAGCCTGCATGGGGAAACATGCAGATGCAGGCGTGTCAATGCTGCGTTGTGATGGCAAGCACAGGAAAGGGGTGTCAATGACATGCGTTGCCATTATAGCTACCTGCAAAGGTTGACAGCTGTCTGAAGAACTCCTGCAGCCCTGGACGCTCCACAACAAAGACCCCCTGTGGGTTGAGGCGGCCGCCCTTGCCCACAATGTAACTGGTTGACCCAGGGGGCAGGCGAGGGGCGCGCTGGGGGGTGAAGCTGCTGATCAAAGTGCCATCCAGATCCAGCACTACTGTCAGCTTCCCCTGCAGTGTTCACACCATTATTGCCGCGTCATGCTACAATACCATATGCTGTCAAAGACACCACTATTCCCGCCAATCACACCAGCAATAACATGTCTGTTGCATCACATGATGCTGTCAAGTCAGCAACATGCCACTTGGTCAAGCAGGGAAGCACCGCATCATCTGGCAGCTCAGCTTCAATCAACAGAGCTTTGGAAGCCCAGGTCGCAATAACAACAATGTTAGTAATTGCACGTCTGCTAGCTGCTGTTTGCTGGGTACTTACTAGGCATGTCTGAACCTAACTGTGCGCCAGCATCTACAAACATAAGCGCTACTTCCATTACCCAAGCCACAAGCATGCAGCAAAGCAAGCATGCGAACCCATCTCAGCCTACGCCAGCATGCAGTCAGACAACTTGAAGGGGCTTAGCCAACAGCGTGCTTCATGCTAATGCTGGTGTAGTGGTAGCAATGCTGCCCTACAAGGATGCAAAGCCTACCTTGTGCTCAGGCGTCTGAGGGGGCAGCAGAGGCGGTTCTTGATGGGCAGCAACTGCAGCAATAGGCACAGCCACAGCCTGCTCGGATAGAGTCTCGGTTGGTCGGCGACCCAGGCATCCTAGCTGCTGTGCTGTTGCATGCTGTGGCCCATCCTCTGCTGCTGCTGAGGACAGAGCACCTACAGCAAGCCCAAGTCTGTGAAATGATGGCAAGCAGAATCTTGCTCAAATCCAGTGTCAACGGCGCAGAAGTAAAGGAACAGATGCTGCCAGTATGTATCATCTGCCAGTATGTCCTGAGCCATGGACTTGCAATGCTGGTGAGGAACCTATGCACCATTTGACCCGGGCCACACATGCAACCGCAACAGCCTACCGGTAGACACTGCCTCTACAGTTGTCTCTGCCAGTTGACTGTCAGCAGAAGCTGACGGCAACAGCTCGGATGTGCTGACTGCAGCTTGCAAGCTGTGTGCACCAGTGCTGGCCTGCTGACTCTGTGAGTCAGGGACCGTCAAGGGAAGCATGAGAGCTGCCAGTCTGCTGTGTTGCTGTACACTGGCGTGAGTGGGTGCGGTTGTGGGTGAGATAGCTAGTGGGTCCACTTGACGTAGCTTGAGGTCAGCAATGAAGTTGCTCAAATGAGCATCCACCTGTAGCAATGTGTTCACAATCATACCTGTTCTTTGACAACATGCACACAACAGTTTGTCCAGGATGCAAGTCTCAGCATAACGCAATACCTCTACTATACTCTCAAGACCTGCCTTGGAAAGCAAAGCATGCATAAGTCTGAAATCACGGCAGACTATGCTGCAGGGTGCATGCTTCTGTCACAAGTCACTACAGCTATCACCTCTAATTGCTGTTGTTCCACAACAGCATGCCACCAGAAACAGGGCAAGCTGTGAATGAGGCATGGCGTTCAGTAGCTGGCCAAGACACGTCGTGACGTGTTGCAGTGAAAGCTCAGCAGCTTTACCTGCAGCCTGTCCAGATCCAGGATCTGGGCCTTCCTGCATATTGGGCAGTTGTATGTCGATACTTCAGACGCGCAGTGCATCTCAGCAGCCACCACATGCACTGGCTGGCTGGTTTCTGCCTTGCTATCCTTGCTGTTATCACCCCCCTGACCTGCTCATTACATCAGATTGTTGCATATGCGCACCCTGATGAGAATGGCCAAACAGCATGATAATTGCTCAACAACAGGATGCACAGACACACAAGGGTGGCATGTGGTGTCAGCAGACACATCCTATCATAAGGTACACACCAATTCAACCCAAAACTGGCAATTGCAGGTTTGTCTGGTTTTGCAATTGCCTTGCACCTCCTCTATGTACATGCATTGCATGTTACAGACACTGTGCAATGTACACACTCACCGTGCACCACACCATGTGCATGTCTGTTGCTGAGGACGGTGGAGCAGTGGGTGACCAGACAACCCCAGCAGAACCTGTGGGCACATGTGAGCAGCACAGGGTTGTGCAGAACCCCAAGACAGATGGCACACTGGTAGTCCTGCATCACTTCTGCAGGCTCCTCATCCTGACCCAACTCCTGCATAAACATCAGACCTAGTTCAAGAGGATGACTGAATCTGCTGACAAGTCTGGGTGTAAATGCCTACTGCTTGAACTCATGGCAAAGGTAAAGAGTGATCAGACCCAGTCTCTCAAAACTGATTAGAATTGACCGCAGTATATGCTGCAAAATCTAGATGAAAATTTCTTGTCTTCCAGCTGCAGTCAAGCTGCAGGTGGAATCAAGCTGCACATGACAAGCTCTGCATCCTACATGCTGTAGCAAAAGGCAATTCTAGCAGTTTGAGGACGCAGTATCACTGCTGTCCTCTTAAATCTTTATATACAGCACATGCTCTGGCTTGTGCAGCTGGGCTGTGCAACCTGCACATACCTTGGTCATGATCTCTGCCTCAGTTGCCAGGCTAGCCAGCTTTGTGCTGGTGAAGAAGTACTGCGGACTCAGCAAGTCCACTGCATCCACAGCAACTGCTGTGCTGTCCTTGCATGCTGCCTGCGCATGCTGAAGGGCAGATTTCAACTTCAGCAAGCCAGCAGAAGGAGCCTCAGCAGCAGTGGGATGTGCCAGGAACTGGGCAAACAGCGACACATGTGCAAATTCCTTCGTTGGGAAAACTGGCTGAAACATGCCAGCTGTCCAAGCACAACGCAAAAATGCTGGACTTTCCTTGCAGCAAGCAATGTGAAACAACATTACAGTCTCTCAAGGGACATTGATGCAGGAAGGTGAATTACCTGCAAGTGTCTGTTGCGCTTCTTGAAAGCTTTGATCACAGCAATGTAGTTGAGGACAACAAATTTGCGCAAATCAGTGACCTCAGAGCGAAACTGAGCAAATGAAGTCTGGCCACCTTGTTGAAGGTCTGCCAGTGTAGCCTGCAACCAACAGGATTGTTGAATGCTTGGTCTATGGGTTGAGGACCACAGCAAACACCAAAGGCCCATGCTTTGACGCCACTTTGGTCACTACCTCCAGCTGTTGCTCTTGTTCACTGTAGAAAGCATTGATCCTCTCCAGCTCTTGCTGTACTGCTGCAGCAAATTGGGGTCCAGACGGGTCTGCAGGTGAGCAAGGCAGCATTCAGCAGCTGCTGCATTCACAGCATGCAGTCAGTGGCTACATCCTGTGTATCAAGGGCTGTGGGTATCAGACCTCTAGCACGCACATCATGCTGAATAGCACGTTTGACTGTTTTGTAGTCCAGATAGAAAGGTCTCCACCGCCTTGAGGCTTCAGAAGCCAGCCTCTTTCCAAACTTCATACCAAGATGCCACTGCAGACACCACTGCCTGAGTTTCCAAAGACGGCTGCTCGAGACTCATGCCGAGCTTGCAGTGTGCAGACAGGGTGCATAAGACCTTGGGACTACGGGCTTAAACGAGGAACACAGCGTAGGAGAGCCAACCTGTAAGTGCGAGACCTCAAATCGTCTTTGAACGAGATACTGCTTATAGATTCGTACTCGGATCGGATGCGCAAATCCAACTTTGCTTCCGACAGCTGCCTTATGAGAATCGCAGATCAGACAAACGCGGTCGGCACGATACAGGGTTGCACAGCAGGACTTTGGCGTGACTGGCAAGTGTGTGTTGCGAGCACGTCTGCCAGCGGCCTGAACGCTGGCCTCGGAAGCCAACGGGATGCGCATAAAACTGGCGCAAGTTAAGATGCTTTTTCTGACACATAATATGATTCCGTCTGCGAAACTTAAAAGCTGGCAGGTTATAAATTCGCTGCAGGGTCTGCTGCAGGGTCTAAACAAATCTGTGGCACTGCAGTTTATGTTGGTCTAGCAATGCAGACTGAATGGAAGAAAAGACCCTGCAGCTTACCTAGTGGTGCGTAAGAGATGTGCCCTGTGCTATACAACTGGAAGGCGTATAGACATGGAAGGCGTATAGACATACAGGACTTGTTCCGTGCTCATACACCAGGGCAAAACAGCTTGCCGAGACGCGGGACAGACCCTGTGTAGCAGGACACCGAGCATGGATGCTGCCCTGCTGACTACAGTGGAGCAGTTATCTGATGACGGTCCCGGAAACCGGGGTGCTCCTTGGCCAGCAGGCAGTATGCTGGTCACTTCTCCGCAGTCTGGTCAACCTGCACTGAGCGCTGACGTTCAAGACGATAGCAGAGACCATCAAAACGGCGCCATGGAACCCAACAACAGGTTCGCCTGAGCGTCGAAAAAAGATTCATCGATCCCCCAACCCGTGCCTCTGCCAGCTTGTTGCTGCTGTCGCTATAGATCACTCAAAGTGTGTCTTGCAGCGTGTCTGTTGCTCCATCAGCTGTAGAATCCTCGCAGTTGGAACCACAAGGAGTTGTATGGCGTGGAGCACCACAGGAAAGACTGCTGGACTGGTCGTCTTCTTTGGCATCACAGCACCTCAGTGACGAAGCTCCTGGGGTTTTCACAATCACAGACAGAAAGGTAGGTCTGGTGTTGGCATACATATTTTGCGACATACAGAATTGTGCCCGCTCACGATTTCACTTTGGCATTGTACAGGGCGTAAAACATATGGCACAATATGACAACCACCACAGGTGTGGTGCCTTTGCATAACCTTGGTGCCATGCATGCATAGAAGCAATAGGTGCACACTCAGTAGCGCACTACTGATCACAAATTTGTTTCTTTGTACAGGTGCGCGGCGGTGATGACCCACTTGATATTCCCATATACACCATGTGTCGAAGATGGGTCAGAAATGATCCATATAATGATGAGGCGCCCGTGGCTGAGCCCCATGTAGGACTTTCCATCTGCATACATGTGTGTGTATATATGTACTCAAATGTACTCATGTATCTGCATACGCATGATGTCACACTACTTACCAGTGCTTTGTCTTTATAACATGCTGGACTCGTTGTTGTGCTTTGTATTGTTTGTATGGATGGCTACAGACAGTGTTGTGTATCTTACTTTCAGATCTGATGCATCATCAACTTGTTCAAGTATTTCTCAACTTGTTCAGTAGTATTTCTGCTCTGTACATACTTTGCATATGAAGCACTGACTGCATGTTCTGTCAGTGCATGCATATAATTGGGCTCACAAGAGCAACCAAGCTCCAGTTGAAAATGCAACACTGCTGCACATGGCCGTGTAACAGCACTAGTGAGTGCTCAAGAGGGTTGACTGTGCAGCATGTCTGCAGAGCAGCACAGAAGGGTTCTTCACGCTACCAGACCCATTGCCTGCCCAAACCTGTGCCGACAGCCCTTACCCCATTGAGGGGCCTTTGCCCACACTCAGTAATGGGGAGCCTGATGCTGAGGTACAGCCTGCCTGTGCATGGCTGTGTGTGCATGCCTGTTCCAGATTGGTCATGTGAGTCAGCAATGCATACATTGAAATTCTCTGCATAGGGTCGCTTGCAGTGTTCCAGCAAGCAATGAGCGTCGCAAGGCTTCATGGTGCTACTGAGGGGCAAGTGCTGCACCTGTTGCATTGCAAGATCACGGATGCAGATGCTATGTGCAGCCTCTTTGCTTGACAGCTTTGTGCATCAGTGTGTCACAGACAGACAGTGAGTCCCCAGTTAACTGCCAAGCGGCATATTGCCCCAACAGACGCTCTGCTGACACATTGCCCCACCAAAACATGCAAGGTCTGGTATTGTAGCCCCCAGATTGTGAATGTAGTCATCTGCTGCAGTACTTGCTGGAGCATCACATGAACCACTGGCTGAAGGTTAGGGAACACCATGTGAAGAAAATAAGAAGGAAGTGTGATAGATACAAGATCCGTCTCAAGTTGCTGTTGCAGAAGACTCACCCTAGTGATTTCCAGGAGTTGACTCAAGACCAGCCTGGCAAACAGCAGGCCATGGCTGCAGGTCTATGACTGCACGAGTTGCAACATACTGCTATGTTCAGTCATGTGATGCTTTCTGTGCACGCAGCCGCGTGCTTGACCAATTGGTCAAAGTGTATCAGTCACCTTGTTTACATACAAATTGCTCGTTGTTTGATTAACGGGTGTGTGCCCTGGGCATGCAGTCCTTTCTGACTGACATGAAATTGATTGCTAGATTGTCTATTGGTATGTTGGTGCAAGCAAATCTAGTGCCTCACCCTTGTACTATGTTGCATGTACTGGCTTCAGCCTGATCAGTCATGATGCCAATTGGTCAAGCCACCAAGCTAAGTAATGGTGTCGTGTCCTTGCTGATGTTGGCTCGCCGTCGACATTTTGTCATACATCAGTTTTTACGACTGTCTGTGGGTGTAAATAAGATGCATGTACAGGTATACACAGCCCTGAGGCTAGTGTTGGATACGGAACAGAGTCTGACATGCAGCAGTGCGCTGTATCCGGACTCGTTGTAAATAACATATGCTGCCACGTAGCGAGTGAAGATGTTCATGTATGCCTCACTGACTACACGTATGCAGCACTACCTCAGCAGATTGAGCAAGCATGCGGCGAAAGCGCCAATCTCCAAGAAGCAACTCCTTGACTGTGTCTGCTTCGTCACCCTTAGAAACAGTTACTTTGTCCGACCTGCTGCACAGGATAGGATCAATTTTCGGTTGACCATATCTGAGATACCCTCTCTGCTAAGCCCTCGGCCGGTCCAATGCGCTTGGCTTGCTCTGTGCATCGTTCTTTACGAATTATCGAAGTCAGACACTTTGGATTTTACTAAACAGCACTGAATAGCTTCCTTAATCGCTGCGATGATCCTTGCTCAGCTAGCTGCAGCGAGGTCACGTGCCATGCCCTCGGTCACACCCGTCTTGACTCGCCAGCAGACACCAGCGCCTTCTCTCGTGCGAGCCGTACAAGCCAGCAGTTAAAATCAGGCAGTCACTTCATGCAGTCAGGGATTTTACAGTCGTTGGGGCCAGCTAGCCCATTTGACTAAATTGCAGTCTTTCATCAGTAAACGAAACAGACAAAACGGTAACATAGACAAACAAAATCATCATCAGA
>JAABUO010002490.1_pt1 | contig 22395 bp, 17 predicted proteins | sample 5559291 | NCBI WGS metagenome assembly JAABUO01 (sample SAMN10711878, study PRJNA513372) | rock metagenome | isolation source: Antarctica rocks | place: Antarctica: Victoria Land, Finger Mt sud
GCCATTTGAAGGTTGGACTTAGTGGATTCTTTCTCCCATTCCGCACGCGCATGGAAACCGTCTTTGCTGTCAACTAGATCTCCCAGAGTCGCTGCCACACCTTGTAGCAGAACAGGATCAATCTCAATCGCCTTTAGGCATATTCTCCTCCGCTCATAAAGTGTGCTAGCTTGGTAGAAGCAATTTGTCATATTCGTAGAGGACTCTCGTATGAGTTCGATAGACTTTTGTATGGAATCGCTATGATTCTTCAGATTCATCATCGCAATGGAGACTGAATTCTTCCTTACAAGGCCTTGATCGAGCAAGACTTCAATGCATCTCTCTGCATTCATCCCATACTCTTCAGCGGCGATCGCATATTTGGCACGTCGTTCAAAGACACTCTGCCATTCCTCCATGGCACCAGTCGGTACTGCATCTTGAACCTCTACTGTGGGTACTACTCCAGGCATACGCTTCGGTCGTAACGAGGAAAAGTCCAAGGCTACAGTGCCTGATAACAGACCCCGGTGAAAGACATAACAAGCTCCCTGCTGTTGGTCAGGATGCCTAAAAAACACTCACGTTATGTTCCAAGGATAAATCTCGAAGAGCCTTCCCGTTCTGCGATACCAAGATCTGCACGTCCTCTGGTATGTCCAGGTTTCGCTCGATGTATGAGGTCAAGTCCGGGAGACTGCCAGTTAGTAGGTTTTGGTCAACAACGACACACCTCAATCCTGGGGGAAGCTCGGCCTTCTGGCCTGTATGCGCCTGGAAGACATGTATGTTGCTCATGAAACCAGACGATGACGCATTACCTGCCACTCCCGTCGAGAGCTCGTCTATTGTCCAGCGTTAAATCTCCCGCTGTCATAGTCACACGTGACTAAATAAACACGTGACAAATCGGAAAAGTCTCAACTCCTTGATATGTGTAATAAGAAAGCCAATTGGCAAGATGCTATGGCCGAGTTGGTTATGGCGATAGATTAGAATGAATTTCGGTTCCTCGATATCTATTGGGGTTCCCCCGCGCAGGTTCGAATCCTGCTGGCATCGAAAATTACACTTTTGCCCCGCCCGCCCGCCATCACGGAGGAAGACGCTGTTCTATCCATGACCATAAATAACATCCACTCCGAGCCAGATGGCGGCCCAAATGAAGTCACGGTTGTGCGGGTGACGGATGCAGAGCGTCGTGCTGGACAAGCAGCCATGAGCAAGATCCGCCAAGCCGTGCTGGCCATGCATCGAGATGGGATCGTTATTGTTGAGAATGCCATTGAAGAGTCGCATCTGGATACGTTGCGACGACGCATGCTAGGCGATGTCTACGAACTGATTGCTCGTGAAGCCACGCATTACAACTTCGAGGACAAGGATATCGGGAATGTCTCACAGGTGCCTCCCTTCTTCCCAGGCTACATATTTCAAGACATCGTTGCCAATCCAATCGGCGCTGCCATCATGTCTGCCGTGATTGGGCCACGATCGGAGTTCCGCTGGTTCCATGGAAACACGGCAGTCAAGTCCACCAAGCGCCAGGTGGTGCATTGTGACTTTGGCTGGGATTACTATGACTTCCCCACCGGCATCGTGACCAACATCATGCTGCAGGATGTGGCGCCGGCGAATGGGTCGACGGAGATATGGCTGGGGACACACAAGCTTGCGTCGCTGAAGCAGCATGCAAAGCCGCCGTTGCGCGGGATGGATCCTGGCGCAGTGGAGGAGCGAAGACGCGTGCGTCCGCCAGTCTACCCGTGCATGAAGAAAGGCAGCCTGATTCTACGCGACATGCGGCTCTGGCATGCCGGGATGCCAAACTCCACCGACACCCCGCGCTTCATGCTGGGCTTCCTTAACTTCCCATCGTGGTACGAGAATTCCATGAAGCTGCTATTGCCGTGCAGTGCGCAAAAGGAGATAGAAGGCATGCAGACGGATTTCCTGATTCCTGGAAAGTATGTCCCCGACGACGAGTACGATCACTTGGCCGTCCCGTTTGATCTAGAGTGCGCCCCTATTGGCGAGAAGACGGGGCGGGCGAAATGATATAGAAAGAGACGCGATCAAGATAGTATATTTTTAGTGCTATGGATTAACTTACAACTCCTCTTTAGCCCGGTCGTAGGCGGTCTGGCCGGCCTCATATGCACGATCCTTTGCCTGTGTGGCCTTCTCCTTGCTCGCATCCCCGGCCTTCTCACCCAAGCCCGACAGCCTGCCCAGACCTGCCTGCAGCATCCCAACAAGGTACTCTGCACCACCCCTGACTTGATCGTAAATGCCGTTGCTTTGAGCACCGTGGGTGAAGAGATTCGCGTTTCGCTGTGCGGCCGCAACAAGTTCATTACGGGTCGAGCCTTGGTAGTTCTTTACGCCATACGTGTTGAGGTAGGCTCTGATGTCGGATTCGCTCCAAGAGTCAAAGGTCTGCGCCTTGGCGGCGTCGGTCTGCTTGCTAAGGTAGGAAGTGACAGAGGCAAGGTAGGTGGGTCCGGATGCGGATGCCTTGGAATACGACGACTGGGCTGATTTCACGAGCTCGTCTCGTGAAACGGATGCCTTGTTTGCTGCTTTATCGCCCTGCTCTACAAGAAACTTTCGCAAGTTGTCAGTCGTCCAGGTGTCAAAGGTCCATGCAGACCATCCGCTGGCAGCCTTGTGTCGCTGGAGTCTCACTTGGGCCAAGAGCTGGTCATGCGTGGTGCCTTGTGGGTTGGGGACACCGCGAGCGTCAAGGTAGCCCTTTAGTCGGGTATCTGACCACGCCCCGATAGCTGCATTGAATGCGTCCTCACCATATTCGGCTGCAAGATCCGTCGCTCGTGCAAATTGGTTGCCGGCATTAGAGGTAGCAGCACCAAAAGCAGAGCTGGCACTGCTCTTTGCACTGTTCTTTGCACTCTGCACATCGTCACCACCGGCGAGTTTGTGCTTGTTTCGTCGTGCCAGAGCAATGAGCTCATTCTTCTTGGAGCCCTGTGGCACAGGGATTTTGCGCTCGTCACACCATTTCTTGAGATCGGACTCGCTCCACGTGTCGAAGAAGGAGTCGGAAACCTCACTTGCGACAGACGACGCCGCGCTGTAGGCTTGCTGGCCAGCCGTTTTCGCCTTTTGCGTCGCAATAGTGACCGCATCTTGTGCGTTGAGGGATGCCCAGCGCGAGTTCCGTCGCACAGCCGCCACAAGCTTATTGCGGGTAGATCCTTGGGGAACCGGGTAGCCGCGGGCATCGAGCCACGCCTTGAGATCACTATCGGACCATTCGTCAAAGACCCAGTTTCCGGGATACGCGGCCGCGTCGCCCATTTTGTTGGCAACGGTGTTGTAGTTATCCCGGGCGGTGGACAAGAGGGAATCACGGGTTCGGGGGTTCGGGGTGGGAATCCCATTCTTGTCGAGAAAGGCCTTCAAATTCGATTCTGACCACGTGTCAAAAATCCAATCGCGCACACTTGCGTAGCCCTCTTCTACTGCCGCCTCGTTGTCGTACCAATTGCTCTTGACCTTGTTGAGGAGGGAGTCCTTGTTGGTACGTGCTTTGGCATCTACCTCGACGCCCTTGCTGTTGAGGTAGGCAGCCAGCTTATCCGTGTCCCAGTCGGAGTAGGGTTCCGTGACCTTGTTCCAGTTCTTTTGCACCAGAGCCTGCATGGCCTTGCGGTCCGAGGCGGCTGGGTAGGGGATGTCGTGGTCGCCGAGCCACGTCTCGAGGGTAGTCTCGTGCCACTTGTCGTAGATGCGGTCGGATCCAAAGAGCTTGGCTGAGGCGCAGAGCGCGCACAGCACGCTAACCACAAGGGATATCTTCATCTGGATGGGGGTGGTGGAGTGGTGGTGGGTTATGCAGATGGGGGATTGATCACAATTACGTCAGTGACGGTATATTCTAAAGATGAATCCAATTCGAGAATCCCCATCACACGCCTTCTATTCGCCCTTCTCAGCCTCCTCCTTGTGCTTGGCGGCCTTGTCGCTCTTTGCGGTGCCGCCTGTGTTCAGCCCCTGCCCGGCCTTGCTCCTGCCCGCCTCCTCTGCGCCGTGCGGGTGCTCGCCCTCGCTCTCCGGCAGCTTGCCCATCTTTTGCGGGTTGGTTTCTATCTTGCCGCCCTCCTGCCCAACATCCCCGTATCCGCTGGCAGAGCGCCGCGCCGACCAGCCACGGAGGCAGGCGGTGGCAGGGCGGCCCTTGAATGCCTGGTGAGCCTGTCTGGAGACAGATGAACGCATGACACACGTGATGGGGCGACTAGTAATTTAGTCTAAAGATGTCATTATACACAAAGTAGGTCGAGCCTTCGGGCATGAGATGAAAGACCTGCGAGTAGCTCTGGGGGTTCTTCTCCTCGTCCACCAGCAGCTTGCCGGTCACCATGACCACCACGGCCCCTGCGGCGGCGCTCGGCTGCACGTCGCGGGTGGTGATCTGGTGCTGGACCTTCTGGAAGGGCAGGCCAGTCAGCTTCTCGACAATGGCCTTGACGCCCTGCACCTGCGAGGTCTCAAAGGTCAGCATGCTCTGCTCGCGCTGTTCGTTAGCCCACTACATCCACCATCAATGTGCCCTACGTAGAGGTTCGCCAGCTGCGTGCGGTCGCTGTCGAAGGTCTGGTAGTAGAAGTCCGTGAACTGCGTGCCCAGCGCGACAAAGTCGATTCCGCTGCTCATGGTGTGGATGGGTGGGTGACCTTTCCTGTGTGTGATCCGATCCACCTCCAAAAACCCCTCAGCCATGTCCATTCTCGATGAGTTCAAAACTCGGAATTTCTCCATCTACGGGCAGTGGTAAGGAGGAGTGTGGGGAGTGTGCGCTAATGCAAGGCTGGGTGTGCTGTGCATCGTCCTCTGTTTGGCGCTAGGAATCGCAAACATCTTCAACGTCTCCCTCGTCATTATCTTCTCCATCCTCTGCATTGTCCAGGGGGTTATGCTCATCTTTGTCGAGATCCCGCTCCTGCTGCGGATCTGCCCGACCTCGGAGAAGTTTGATCTCTTCATTCGTCGCTTTGCTCACAATTGGCCGCGAGCTGGAATGTACATCATGTACGTCCCCCCACCTCTCGTTGCTAACATCAGAATGGCGGCCATTCAGTTCTGCAGCACGATCTTCAAAGCAACCTCCTTGATAGCTGCAGGTGTATTTCTACTCCTCGCTGGACTCTGCTACGGCATAGCAGCCTTGAAGAAACAGGAATTCACAGGCTCAAAGGCGCTCGGAGGACAGGGAATAGCGTAAGCATTGTTACAACAACCAGGCATGGCTAACATCCAGACAAATGATTGTGTAGGCATAAATAATTCACTCTATCCATCCAACGCCATGGCCTCGCGTCCGTGCTCCCTCTTTTGCGCCGGGATTTCGAGTCCCGCTTGTATCAGGTTCATGCGTGCCAGCATCACCCTCGCCGCGCGGTTGTACTCCTGTGCCGTATGCAGGGTCTTTCGATACACGTCGCCCCGCTGGTCCGTCCGCTTGGCAACGACCAGTCCGCGCTGTGTATCGATTCGCGCCGTCAGCTTCCCACGCTCAATCAGCATGACCATCTCCCGCTCCACAGCTGCAGCCTCCATGGCAAACGCAGACGCCATCTTGTCCAAGCTGACACACGTGTACGGGCTAAAGTACTGTGCGATGCAGCGTTCGCGGATCAGCGCGAAGAGCGGCTTCACGTGTGGTGCGAGGTATATGTCGAGCAGGTAGTCCGTACGGTGCTCCTGCAGAATGCGTAGACAAGTGGCATAGTCGGAAGCGTAGAATGCCTCCATGGCCCTACGAATCTGCGGCTCAAACTCAAGCAATGGCTTGAAATCTGAATTCTCGATCGCCTTGCTCTTTAGGTCGGCGCGATCAAACGTGGCTAGAGCACATAGCCCGCCGTAGACAGCCACGTCATTGGGCACAATAATATCGGAGAAGGAGGATCCAAGCGCAGAAGTCACATCCACAAATACCTCGGCAGCCGCCTTGTACTTTGCGTCGGCAAGCAGCACCAGCCCATTCGTCACACGTATTTTGAACTGCAACTCCTCCTTCTCGGCCCCTGACGCGTTGGAGATCCTCTCTGCATACGTGCCCACCAGCATGAAGTTGTCCATCATGGCCGCCACCGTAATGATATCCATCGACATGTCCATGACCTGCTGCGGGGTGGTGCAGAAGTCCCGCATGCGAGAGTACGCTTTGAAGGCATCCTCAAACTCCCCGCACTTGAACCAATGGTTGCCAATCTCCCCGTGCCCCATTCTGATGCTCTCCTTGATGAGATTGTTGCGATAGGATTTCAGCTCGTTCTCCAGCTTGTCGCCCTGTACTTTGGCTCGGCGGGTGGTAGCGTCTATCCAAGTCTGGTCTGGATGTCCGAGGGCTTCTGCCGTCGGCGGGTCTGCGGAAAGAAGATGATTGCATGCCTGCTGGTAGGCCTTGACGTCAAAAGTTTCGGACTGCAGTAATTTTATGCCGAATTGGAGGGCTTGAGCAGCAAGTGGCGGACATCGGTTGGCAATAAAGAGGAGCCGCTGAATCTTGGTCCGTCCAGTATAGTTATTAATATACGCATCCAAGTCTAGGAGGGGAAGCGTATGCACGATAGCATTCTCCTTTCTCTTGTCGATGTCATGGTCCATGTGAACCCCACACCAGATCAACGAACACGTTTATATTCATTTAGACAGAAGAATCTATTCAATACCAATCTTGCTACGGATGTAAATCTCTTCACCATTGTAGCTGTCGTCAAGCCAAAGTGTCGCATCTTCGTTCATGGGATCGTGAATATAGATGCGCCCCGCATCATCTGTGTGCACCTTCCCGCCCTTTCTCTTCAAGACCTCCTCCAGTGTGATGTATCGCTTGAGCTGAGTGTCTTGGTTGTCGTCCGTGCCGCCCAAGACAAGCCCGCTCTCGTCCAGCTCTTCTCCCTCTGCAGCGGTCGGACGATCGGTGGGCACTTCAAACCACGTTTCCACCGGTGATGCAGACCAGGACTTGACTTTCGTGACAGAACCAGCAGGCCTGCGCTTGGGGCCACGTGCGCGCGATTTTCGAAGATCGGAGAGCCCATCAGTCTCGGGCTCAGGATCTGGCTCCGCTTTCTTAATGACGCTCGGGCCCTTTTGCAGCCGTGCATCCAGCGTCTTTGCAAACTGATTGCGTAGCGATGAGAACTTGTTTGGACGTTGTGGTGGCGCTGGCTTTTTCTTCACTTCCCCTTCCGCAGACTGTGCCTCCAACGTGCTTTCGGCTTCTTGGGACGCCATGTCTGCGCGTTGGGCAAGCGTGGACTCCTCTGTCAAGTCCGCTTTGGTCTCTACAGGAGGATCAACAGCGCCTCCCGTATTCAGCTCTACACTGTCCATTTCAAGTTCGGCTTGGATTGGCTGGCCTTTGGCCAAAGGCGACGACCTATCCGGGGACAGAGAAGTGCGTCTTTGATGTCTCAGAGGACCTGCTTGAGGTGGATTTCCAGCTTGCTGTTCTACATTGCGCTGCAAACTCTTGATTGTTGTAGGCCTCTTCGTAGGTATCGGAGGAGACTTCACAACGGTCTCACCAGATGCTGGGGGCTTCTGCGGCATTGGTAAGGCGCCAACGACGGCATCACCACCGCGCTCCTCGCGAAATGCTGGCTCGTTAGGCACGCCAATCTCAGCCCCGTCTGGCATCATATTGACGTCACTCTGCTTCAAATCTCCATGCCCAGGATCTCTAGCTACATCCACGGGCGACGTGATAACAATTTCATTCTTCCGTGCAGCCAGTTCATTTCTCGCATCCACAAATACCTTGACAATGTCTTCTGTAGGCTGTTCCGAGAACGGCGGAAACGGCACCTCGGCAGGGGTTGCAGCGCGTGAATGCATCTCTGCAACATCACGAAGCTCAGGGGAGGCAGTGTAGAGGCTCTTGAACTCCGGGTATGGCCAGAAAGAGGGCTTTGGTGGGGATTGTGCTTGCGGGGGGTCGAGGTATTCACGGACCGGGTTGAGCGAGTGTTGGGATTCCAAGTAGGCCGTGTTGTGCGCTAGCGAGGGAATGCTATCTGTAGACGGATTGCCCTGATTGCTGTAGAAGCTGTCTGGTCGACGGCGGGCCCTATCGGCCGCTTCCTGCTCCTCAGGGATCGAGATGTATCCATATCTCTCTTCCGTCCCCGGGATATACAGCTCCCTTCGTAGCGGCCGCTCACTGGTCTCGTCATCCTCCTCTGTATCACTGACAAAGGAATATTGACGTCCCTTTTGCGAGAGTGGGCGGGGGCCGTCCAAGTCGTTGCCCGGATCGGAATCCCCGATTTGGTCTCCGTCCAGAGCAATCCCCGTGCTGACGTGCAAATCGTCCTCCTCCTTCTCCCCTGTCTGGCTCTCATCAATGACTATTTTTGCTGCTGGTCGCGCAGGAGTGGAAGCGGCCATGTGGGGCTTGATGGGAGAGCGAGTGTCTTGGCCTCACGTGGCCAATGCACAGGAATCCCGATGACAGAAGATGGGAGATGGATGAAACAAAATGTATGGCAAGGACGAGGGAGAAGAGAGGTCTACTGGGCCGTGTCGTTTTTACATCTCGACGGTTGGTGGTGGGAATAACAAAGAACCCTGCACGGTGGTGGGGCACCTACAAAAATGCTTTCTATGTCCAAGATCCAAATACAGGAGTGCCAGCCAAGGGAGTGTCTGCAACAAAAAGAGCTTTCCAAAACTTTGTTGCTAATGAGCGTCGTGACTCATAATGAGCGTGGTGGTGGGTAAGAGAGTGTGTGTGGGAGTGAGCGAGCGAGGTGGTTAGCCAAAGCTGGCCGTAGCGAGGTGTGTATGCCTGCCTGCATTCTTGAGATGCGTTCGTCGGTGCACGCGAAGGTTATCCGATCGTGAGAAGGGTCTGTCGCAGAGATCGCAAAGGAAGGGCTTCTCCTCCGTGTGGGTGCGCTGGTGTCGGCGCAGATGCTCCAGGCGCTTGAAGCGCTTGGGACAATCTGGGCACGGGTGCTGCTTATCCAGGGAGGAGACAATGAGCGGGAGCTGCTTGTTGGCGTCGTGGGTCGGGAGGGAAAGAGACAAGGCCAGCGCTGCCGCCGAGGACGGGGTGTAGTAGGGGTTCCAGCCCACCATGCTGGGTGGACTCCGTGTGCCGCTGCCTGCAGAATTTGGCGCACTGGAGGACGAAATGGAGGGGGTGCTCGTGGTGGCCATCATGGATGGCGCATACCCTGAGGTGTGCATGGTCGAGGGTGGCGTGGAGGGAGATGAAGCGCCGGGCGAGGAGGAAGTAATTGAGCGACTCCGGGTCGTCAAGAGAGGTGGTGGGGAGGAGATGGTGCGCGTCATGATGGGTCGTGGCGCAGATTTTGAGTGGTAGTGCTGTGCGTACGCTTGCGGTGGCTGCTGCTGCTGCTGTTGGCCCATGGCGAGGTAGGTGTTGGCCGGCATGGACATAGTGCGCTGGATGACAGGCCCAGGGATCCCCAGCCGAGCCACAGCGCGATTGAGCTCCTCCTGTCCCTCGGAGGGGAATTGATGGTGGTACACACGGGGTTGCTGGTGATCTTGGTGGCCGCGGTGATGCTTCGGTGACTCCTGGACCAATGGCCCGACCTGTTGGGGGTGGGCGTAGAACTCGTGGTAGGATGGCTGCTGCTGCTGCTGCGGGCGGTGAGGGCTTGCCTGCTCATGCTGACGCGAGCGTGGAGGCCCTTGTGGGGACTGCTGTTGAGGGAACCTGTACCGGGGGGTTGAGAATTCCATCATGTTGGAGGAATGCCTCGTGCTCCTGCTGCTGCTGTCTTGCCTGGCTGCGAGAGAGTCGTGCGCAAGGGATGAGATGGTGGTGGAGGGGGAGGGTCGGCAGGCAGGAATGATGGAGAATATCCCACGCTACCTCCTTCTGTCAGGCAGGACTTCTCTCGCTCAGACTCGTCCTCTGCTCTCCTTTCCTCTCCTTTCCTTTTCCCAATGGAGACGGAGCCTTTTCGCATTCCCCAAAACGCGAAACCAACGCCAACGCCCCTCTCCCCGTGCTCCCGCGGGCTGACAAATGGGAGGAGACGCGCTTCGCTTTCCTTTTCCCGTGGCCTGGCATATCCGACCCATTCCACACCCCACCCAGCCCGTCCTCAGCCTGTCCTCAGCCCAGCCCCGGCTGCCCACCCCCACCTTCCCCATGCAGTAAGCAATGCAATCTCAGATCTTCTTGCTTGGCATGGATTCAGCCTGGTCGAAGCTGCTCATTGGTAGCATCGACAAGAGGAGGAGATGACCGCGTAGAATGATGCCTGGCCCAGGCTCCTTCTGCCATTGGCATAATACTCCTTGTGCACAGTCTTTTCTTCCAGCCTCGGCTAGTTTCACCTAATGGGGAATATGCACAGACGATCGGTGCAAAAGCCTTCTGCGCGGCTGTGATTGGTGGGCGACGCGCATAGGCCTGCATGGAAGCGCCCAAACGATTAGGATATAGAGTTTCATTACGCTTAGCAAGGGGGGTTTGCGCTTGGAAATTATTATGTTACACCTGCTTCATTTGGCTAACTCCATGACGAAGTCTCCGCCGCGACCCCTTCTTTTCGTGTTTCCGTCGCTTGGATTGGGCGGCTCGCTGCGGGTGGGTAATCACCTCCACGGCACGCTTCGTCCGTCGCTCCTCTCGCCGATCCGTGATGCGCTGATGCACGCCATGCCGGGCCTGTGCATAGCGAGTGGTCCCAAGCTGGCGGTGCAGGGTGGCAAGCAGCTCCTCGGCAGTCTCTGCTGCCTCGTCGGATTCATGCCCTACCAATGTGGCCACAAGCGTTTCTGCCAACGCGTCACGATGCTGGGGTTGTAAGAAGTGCATCACGGCGCCAATCCAATGCAGCGCGCATCGCTTCCCGAGCTTGGATTCTTTGCCGGTCTTGTTGGCACGGATGATGGACGCCATGTGCGATAGGAGCCAAGGAAGGTAGTCGTCCATTGGTCGCACGCCATCCTCGTCGTCGCTCTCTTCCTCCCCTACACCTGTATGCTCTTCCTCTTCACCCTCCTGGCTTCCCAGGCCATGTGCCTCGTAGAGGGATCTTGCAAAGAAGACCAAGTTCTTGGTAGACTGCATGGCCAAGTCCTCGGGTACGTCAGAGAGTCGCAAATGACCCATGCTCTTGTGCATAATGACCATGGCGTCAGACATGTCCATTGCTAGTCCTCCCTCATTCCTCCATCCTTCTTCATACTTTCCAAAGGACCCAAGGAGGATGCTCACTGCTTTAGCCGCAGATCCCCGAACCCAGAAGTGCCGGTAGGCCAGGCACTCGTAGATCTGGCTCCACATGTCGCCATATTGAGATCCTATGAATTGTGCGTCCTTGGTAACAAGCTCCAGCCAAGTCTGCAATGCACTGTACACTATTTCCCATTCTCCGGCCTCCTGCAATATTCTTTGAACAGCCTGTACCAAAATGCTCAGATCCCCACCCTCAATGCCCTTTGTGTGCGTAAGGATGACAAAGACCGCCATTCCAGCACGGATGAGGGGGCCATTACTGGACGGATGAATCCACTCGCGCAACATGCCGAGTATGGGCTGCATGGTGGACTGGCTAGCTCGTTCACATGCCTTTCGAAGAAGAGATGCGGCCATTTCTCGACAATCCACAGACTCGTCATTGAGTAGCACCATCACGAGCGGCACAAACATGCCCGCAATCGTCTCCTGAGCCATCTCGCCAAGCAGCTTGACGAGCAGTGTATTTAAAGCTTCCAATGTCGACTGACGTCCTGACGCATGCGCATATTCCAAGTTTTTAGTGATCTGCTGAAGCTGCTTCTGAAGTCGCCCTCGGCCTTGGGGGTATTCCAGTAAAAATTGGAGGTATAGTGATCGGGCAGCGTCTCTTGTACCCGTAGTCTGGTTGGTAATCATTATCTTCCCCATCAGATCCATCGTATCGTACATCTCTGGGATCATGACACGCTTATCAAGCAGGGATCGTAGGAGTGCAAAAATGACTCCTTGGCGATCTGGCTCCTCTAGGTCGGAGGATATTCGCTGCAAAACATATGCGAGGGAGGCGTCTGCAATACTAAATACTGCAGAGTGGCGGAGTGCTGCGGCGACAAATTTGAGACAAGCCTGACAAAGCTCCGTATTGGTCGACGGGGATTGAGAGATAAGTTCAATAACCTGCTTCGCAAACACTTGCCCGCTTTCTTCAAACGTAGTCGTCGGAATTCGAACTGCCATACTCAGGAATCGAAAGCCAGCAATCTGCAGCGTCTCTTGTGGAGCGAGAACAGCATCGCCTGCAACCTCAATCAGAGGACCTAAATTGGCTGGAGTGGCTAGCGCAGGGTATTTGTGCCCTGAACTTCGCAACACATCTATGGCGAATCGAGCGAGCTTGTAGTTCTGTCTGCTGGTGGACTTGCTCGAATTTCTTTTTCGACTCTTCACCAGGAAATGAGACTCGTCCCTTTGTTCCCGTACCACTTCTTCTTGAGCATCTTGCAAGGCCATACTGTGTTTGAACAATTGATATCCAAACACTAGAATTTCTTGTTTATTTGCTGCTGGATTTCGTACTATTCCCAGTTGGAGCCTGCGTAAGAGTTCGTCAAGTTTGTTGGAGAGCTTCATAGTCATTGGTTGCTGTAGGAGCTGCTGGATTGGCTGGATGAGCAAATACATCTCGCTGAGATCAGTCCAACATGTAAGAATTTCCATCGAGTCATAACTTTTGTTTCCCTTCACTTCCCTCATAGAGCTTACGTATCCTTCAGCATCTTTCTCTTGCCCTGTGGTCCCAAAAATATCATCAATAATAATATCAATCAACAAAGGAGCTGACGTTGTGAGATCACCAAGCGCAACAAGGTACTGCAATTTGACAAGGATAGAATGGACAGTATAACCAAGCACATGTAGCTGATATCCCCGAAGCAAGGCTCCGCGCAGCTCTTTTAGAAGAAAGGGAAGATATTGAGCTCCCAAGAGCACAATAATGTCACACAGACATGCCCTCGTCAGGTCGCGGGATTCTTGTGCACGACTGCGAAGGATGTGGCAGATATCGGTCAATAGACCTGGAAGTCTTGTTTTGATTTCTTCCTCTGAGAGTAGCTTTAGGACTTTGACGATGGTGGTCGCGACCGGAATACGCGAACTCACGAGGCCGTCACGCTGGTGGACATAGGCCAAAAGCGGCTCGCAAGTATTCCTCATCATGAAGGTGCGCCAGACCTCATGCGACGGAATACTACCCCGCAGGGAAAATCCCTTCGATTCCGTAGCTTCACTGGTGGTGTAGCTCATTGCCTCAACAAATGCCGCGATCAAACGAAACACAATGGTGGAATCATGAGTCTCTCCACGTAGCCATTTCAAGTATCTCAGACTCACTGCTTTGTATTGAACCCATGTGAGCTGACATGCAAGTTTCGATATGACACCTATGCTTTCCGCTGATAGGTTATGTGCATTTCCTGCTAATTCAAAAACGAAATGTTCGACTAGCGGCAAAAGATAATGTGCAACATTTGCCGATGATAATTGCACAAGTGTGTTGTCGTCCGAGAGTCGCCGAAGTGCCCTTAGACGTCGGTGTTGTTGAATATGGGTGATATTCTCAAAGAAACTTGCCTCATCGTCGTTGTCACCAAAGCGCAGCACTTGCATATCTTTGATTTCATACCAACTCTGAGGCTGTTTTAGTGCATGAGAAATGAGAGATAAAAACTCGCGACGGATAGCTTCTGCTTTATTCCTTGCGCTGGCGATCATTGCAGGGAATAGACATCGTTTCAAGATGATGCCAAAATCATCGTGCGCATTGTATTGAAGAGCACGTTCGAGAAAGCGTCGCAGTCCAAAAGCTGCGCTTGCTCGAAACGATAACTCGTCCAGATCTTGAATATAAAATATAAAATTTTCAATAAGCGGTAGCCACTGTATCGGAGAGAATTCTTCGTATCGTGATTCGTTTATCTCCGTGAACGCAGCCAGTCGCTCATTAAAATCAGGTGTATCGAGCCTTCTAGCGGAAAACGAATTTAGCCTTCGAACAAGCTGTGTAATTGGTTTTAGCTCATCGACTTTCTCTGCAGAAACTTCGACAATGTGCACAAGGGCGTCGCGAGTCGGTCTATCTCTTATATGCGCAAAGAAAGAGATAAGCTGCGTGAACGTGTCTTTGTTACTGTCCAGGTTAATGCTGAAACTGTTGCATTTTGCCAGGTAACCAGAAATCACAATGATAATCTCGCTCTTCGTTTTTTGACGGAGTTTGGAATTTGGAAGGTCCAGCAGAGCCATGAACGGCTTAATGAAACTCTCAACCTGAAAATCTCCCGAGTTGGAAATCTCTTTGGCAACGTTCAGTAAGCTCATACACGCTGTTAAGACATCTGCCACTGGTGCTGGAACTGAAATGATACTCGTAATTTTGTTGAGTAGCGCGTTGAGAATAGCAGGGGTGAATAATTGAGCGGCATCCTCACTCTGTAGTAAATTGGAGAGTATCTCCAGAATGAAGCACAATGTAGTTGGTTTCACAGCGGTAGCGATGAGACAATCCTCAAGCCGTATCAGCAAATCAGATTTGTTTACGTCAAAGTATTTCATGTACCGAGGTGATTTACTCCACTGTCCTATCAATGCCAACATTGCACTAACGCCTTGTGATGTTTCTTCCGGCAAGCGTGACAAGCACGGCGAGACAAAGAACGTCATTATGAGATCCATATAGGGGTCAAAATCAAAATCAGTAGCATATTCAAATGCATTGGTAAGACACCGAAGTGCGTGGTTTCGAATGTCCCTTTTCTGCTGTCGCTGATAAGGTTCATCCTCTTCTTTGATTAACGACATTGTAATACAGCTGAAAAGTCCGTCCATCAACCTACTCATCGAGCTTGCGAGCTTTCCAGCTACTTCGCACAGTAAGTCGGCAAACATTGTGAGAAATCCTTGACGTTGAGAAATCGTGATTTCATGTCCTTCCTCGACCATAACGTAGGTTTCGTTTCTTAAAAGAAGTTTCTTGGTACCAAATGGTTGTAGTACGGCATCCACAAACAACTCGACGTCAGAACTTTCCAGCACGGCGAGCGCTCGTAAGACAGCCGAACGTCTTTTCACATAGTGCATAGCGTTTCCAGGACCTCCTTTCCTGCCTATACATCTTCCATAAAGTAATGCAACCAGAACCGGCATGAGTTGTGGCCTGTGTCCATCTTGAATGATTAAATCAGATGATTCGACGTGAAGAAACAAGGCAAGTACTTCGCGAAATCTATTATCGTCCAAAAGGCTCTCCAAATGGTCAGCGTAAGTAGTCACCCCAGGCTCCCTGTACGACAAGACACATTTGAGTGCGTACCGTTGAAGAGAGACATCACCATTGCTCAGCAGAAGTAGCATTTTCCTGTATACCTCATCGGATCTGTACAGTACCTTGGGGTTATGAAATAATGAGAAGAGTGCCAACCATACTGGCCAGTCTTTGCTAGATATAGCATTGTCATTTTCCAATATAAATGGCACAAGATGTCTACTATGTTTTTCTGCAGTGCTAGGAACACAAAGAAGCACTTTAAGTATCAACAGCTTTGACTTTTGACTTTCGACAGTCTTTTTCGACTCGGATTGCATCTGATTCTCCAATGTTTTTGCCAGGTTGCGATGCTGACTGATTACATCATGAAATAACGTTTCAACACGATCCCTTTCGTGACATGTGAATGGCGGAAAGGATACTTCTGAGGGTGTTGAATTAGAAGACTTCACAGCTAAGTCGGTGCTCGGCGTCGCTTCCAACAAAAGAATCGTTTCGCAAATATCCCATACAAGATCTTCTCGTATAGCACAAATATGCTGCAAGGCTTCACGAGCACCTTCGCCAATGATTGCGAGCTTGACGTCTTGTATACCGAACAAGAACGAGACGATAGCGGGCGCCAATATCTCATCTTTTGCTGCTGTCAAGAATTGTGCACCCAAATTGCGCAGAGTAGAGGCTCCATCACGGTGACTACTCACAGATAACGGCATCTGTTCAATTGTTTCACAAAGCCGTAGGTGTTCTGATCTACAGCCATGCTTAGACTCATAAATCAGTTGCAAGATGTTAAGGCTAGCCAAACGAGCTTGGCTTGAGGGGGCGCGCAATAAGTCAATACAGCCAGAAATGAGTTCTTCCAAACCAAAATTGGGATCTCTAGCATGAATCGACAGCAACTGCCCACACAAGAAAGAATATTGCGAAAGGATGTCTTCATATTCTTGGATTGCACTAAACGCAGACGTCAACAGCCGAAAGCACTCATTTTTCAGAGTTAAATCATCGTGTAGTATTACTGCTTGGATGGCTGGGGGGATAATACTTGCTGCATATCCATGGCCTAATTGATCAATGCTAAAGCGAAGAAGTGCCACAAATGTTTCAGCTAGTTTGTGCGAATTGGTCGCAAAGGAGGCATAGATTGTCGTGTAGCACCATACTGATTGCAAATCATCAATCGGCAGATGTTTCCTGTCTCCAAGCCAAGCCATGATTCTTGCTGCCGCTGTGCGATCGTAAGAACTACGATCAGGCAGTTGGCAAAACCAAGGTGTTTTTTGTATGATTTTAGACTTTGAAAAATGGGCGAAAAGAAAGAGGCCTTCCTTCTCCGACCATTTCTTCCGAGTAAAAAGGAATTTATGCAGATTCAATTCAAGAAATTCCTTAAAACAGTCGACAGAGAATTGAGAGACAATATTACAAAATGAAAGGAAGTATTCTCCGTCCGCCATGGTTTCTATAACTCGTATTAGTGGTTGATGAGTCGGAATCAGTGTAGGTAATTCGAAATTCTTGAAGATAACCGCCACAAGGTAAGTACAAGCACTTTGGCAGCTTGAAATAGGGGAAGAATTTTCGAGTAAAGTCAGAATAGGCCGTACAAAGTCTTCCTGATTGGAAATTCGCGATCCCTTTCGTACAGACGCTATGATACCTAAAAGTTTGAGCATCAATTGAAGTCGGTTTTCATTAAGCAAAGTAGGGCCTCCGGGAGGGGGGGCTTTTGTATCCATAGTGTATTTGAGAAGAAATGTAAGAAAAGGCTCGAATGTTTCCGCCGTAGAGAAATGAATGACTCCAGTCAGAACTTCCCCAAGCATTTTGAAGTGGACGTCATTAGCAGCACTTTGCAACGTATTATTTAAAAGTGCCTCGTAGAATCGAGTGGCTCGTGAGTGTAGATGGTGATCTACATTCTTCATTACTTCAAGAATGGTAAGACTCATGCCGTGTACATACTGAGGTTGCCCAGGAGACTCCAGTTCAGCGAGCATAGCTTGCGCTATGCGGTCAAGTGAATCCGGGGGACACCTTTTGAAGAGAAAGGACAAAGCTTCAGCTGTGAAACGCGTAACGTGAGACTTCTCTTTCGACTTTCCCAATAGCGGGCAAAGGTAGTGAAAGGTTGGGAGAGGGTCGGATGTGATAATGCGAGACATGTATTTGAAAATGGCAACAAGGGCAGTAAACGCCTGTTCCACGACATCAAGGTTCTCCTGAGAGAAACATGTCCTCAACTCTGTGAGTGCATTTTCATATAGCGGCAAGAACTCGACATTCAAATCATTCACCAGCTGGGCCAAGAGGTCCAATAGTGCTTCCATAGCGAGTGGATCTTGGATTGCCATGTACTTGCGTAAGAGAGAGAAGATGACATCTTTGTGCAGAATTACCAATGGTAGTGAATCGCAATAGGCCTTGACATCTCTTGCAAAATCACTGAAGGTGATACATAAATTCGTGTCGGACCACCTTGCCAACGAAGATCGAAAGCTGGAGTATTTCGCCAGCTCCGTAGATGACTCGTCGTCCTCGAATTTTCTCTTCCACGGTCCATTTACTTTGACCTTTTCTACTCGCTGTGAAAAGGACTGCCAAGTGAATTGCCTACCGGGGCCAGTTCCCCCTTTCCTCACCATATTATTGTTCTCATGGCCAACCAAGATGGGAGCAACCGATGGTTCAGGCACAAGATGAGCTCCCGAAATTTAGAGTTTGAGGTGTCCATCCGAGGATGACCATCGACAAATGTGCAACAGCCCTGCGACCGTTTGCAAATCCTTTATGTGTAGGAGGTTTCACAGTTATCTGCTACTTTCTGGGGGCGTCTTTGCATCGCTGGGTAGTGCCACTAGTCTCATGTTACACCCTCTTTCTGATACTTGCGTGGGCTCTAGCGAAGATCAATGATCGACTTTTACAAGGAAATTTTGCTTTTAACAGAATGTGGTCGGAGGAAGTAGCAGTAGTGAGCGGGGGAAGCTCGGGCTTGGGTCATTGCATATGTGAGAACTTGGCAGCGAAAGGAGCAACTGTCATCAATCTCGATATAGTCCCACCAACCTCCAAATCATCTGCCGATTTCCACCAATGCGACTGCTCCAACAAGGACTCAGTGAGAAGTGCTGTCACCTATGTTGGAGAGTCTTACGGTCCTGCCACAATTTTGGTCAATAATGCTGCATGCAAAATTACAGGTAAAACGATAAGAAAGCTGACAAAGGCAGAATTTATGAGGACACTAGAGGTCAATGCGTTTGGATGTTTGAATTTGACCCAGCAATTTCTTCCAGACCTCTTGAGCGCGGGAAGGGGTCAGATTGTCTCCATTTCATCTACGACTGCTCATATATCACCAGCGACGTTGTTTGATTACTCTTCATCCAAAGCCGCTATTATATGTATGCATGAATGTCTCGACGCGGAGTTGGAGCAAGCTGGACAGCAAATCAAACTCCTGTTAGTAACGCTTGGTCAGCTTTCAACGCAGTTGTTCGGAGGTGTTGAAACTCCATCAAATTTCTTGGGTCCCATCTTAGATCCAAGCCAAGTTGCTGAGACTATCGTCGAAGCAGTAAGGCAAGGCCGAGGCGGTCTTCTTTGCCTTCCGCTGTATGCTTCATGGATACCTCTGATGCGAATACTCCCTGCCGGGTTTGCAAAAGCAGTACGCCGTGCCTCTGGGATTGACCGAGCCATGAGCAATTTCAGTCATCCAAGTATACAGACAGAAACGCCTAATCGGTAAATATACTTGTACTTTCATATACATATAAATAATATACATAAGTTCATATTGCCTTGCCATTCCCTCATATTGATGCTGTTTTGTTACTTGTATTCGCTGATGCTATTTCTTCCTCCTTGGTAGTCGTACCCTCAGAGTTGGATTTTAGACTCTCAACTGCGCCGTCGACGACAAATTTTCGGTTCCAAGTTTTTGTCGCCGAGGCATTACGCCGTTGCATTTGATAAGGTGCATGTGCGAAGCTGCAAGATGGCTTCAAACACGGATCGAATTTGCACGCTGTTGGGTGCCAATACGTACAATCTTTTGTTTCACAACTTACTCCAGTGTTGCATTTGTGAGGATGCATGAACCGACAGTTTGGATAGTGACACTCAGGGAACTGCCCGCATATTATATCTGTACTTGGATTGAAGCTATTGTCGGTGGTGGGTGAAGGATGAACCAAAACGCAGTTGGCGTCATCACAACCTCGACCATACTTGCAGCTTTCTTCAGATAGTACTAAACCCCAAGGGTTGCCCTTAACTGCAGGGCTGGAATGCGCGAACGTGCAATCGCTCTTCCGGCATTTGTCATTGTATCTACACAACGCCGTCTTTGAAGTCCTGAAAGCTGGGGCCGCATCGATCCGCGCAAACAAACTTTTTGAATCTCTCCTCGGCGGTGGCCCTTCCTTTAATCTAGCATGGCGTGTCTTGTGCAGAACATCTGATTTTTCTTCTTTTGTTCTGGAAGCGGCCGTTATAGGGGGGTCCATCTTATCTAGAGATCGTTTCCGTACATACCCATCCTTGACCCGCTCATAGACCCATGACATGAGACTATTCACATCAAAGTCTCCCAATAAATTCGTCAGCTCCGTAGCTATCGAGGCAGCTGATCGATCATTACTCAGCATCAGAACAATGAACTCTGCAAGTAGAGAGGTCTCATCTGCAAGACCTCTGCAAACTAATTCATTTTTTATCGTTTGTTGCAAGAGATTGGCCTCATGTGAGTCTCCCGTGATGCGCATCGCGTAATTTTTCAATTGCACCACGCGACCATTTCACCACTCAATGAATGACAATATGGCGGATGGTGTGGAGGCAGAGCTGGTCCATCCATTATCAGATGCTTCTTGTGGCTCTGCAAATAGAACGAAAGCAGAGATCGCGGAAAAATTGGCTTTGTCTGGAAAGCTCCACGTCATCGAAATTGCAAGCGGATTTGGAGTCCATATCGAGCATCTGGCGAAGGTTTTTCCCGATTGTGAGTACCAGCCTACCGAAGCACAGCTCAAATGCATGGACAAACTTCAAGAAATTTCCTCTCGCTACCCGAATATATATAAGCCGATGTTCTTGAATGTTTTGTCTTCGCAGCAATGGTCATTAATCAAAGCAGATTCTATTGATGTTCTTTTAGCATTTAATTTGATACACGTTTCACCACCTGAGGTGACTCGCACCCTTTTCTTACACGCCAATCGTATTTTGAGACCCCGTGGTCAGGTCATTTTATATGGGGCGTTTCGACGTCATGGCAAGATCACCAGCGCAAGCGATGAAGAATTCGAACGTTTGCTGAAGAAAAGAGATCCAAAATGGGGCCTGCGTGACCTTGACGGAATTGTTCAGAAGATTGCCGATACCGCTCACTTTTCGTTGATCACTATAATCCAGATGGCGAGCAATAATCTTCTCGTCCGATTTGAACTTCGGCAAAGATAATTTTGTGAAGTCACTTTAATCTCTGGCTTGCCGAATATACGCCTTCGCGTCACTGGTGAGTAATAGTAGTCACTAACGATCACGAGTACGAATGCTGTAGTTGAGCTTGACGGGCAACATCAACAAAGATATGCAGGGGCTAAGAATAAAAGTTTATGGGAGCAACGAAAGCGCTCAGTCTAGAATTCCGACGCCACCCAATGCAATCTCTTGAAGGACCACCAGTTCTGGCACATTAATATCTGTATCTTGGAGACAACGGAAAGTAAGAGTACTCTCCCGAAGTACTATGATGCACAATTTGATCTTGCAAGAAGGGACATCTGAGGCCTGTTATCCCTCGTAAAAGACAAAGGATGTTCAGAGGCCTGAACCTATCAAGAGCGGGTTCCACGTGTTCTATTGCTTAGCAAAATGGGGTGTTTAAAACGCCATTTGACTCATTTATGATAGCACTGGAGGTCGTAAGATCTGCTCAAACTGAGCTACTTGAATGGAGCTAATCGAATCCCTGAAGGCAGTAAGTAATTAATACTGATAGTGCAGATTCGTAATAAAATGAACTCCTACTGTCCAACATGTTTTAGAGACTGCTTTAACGGAGGAGACTAAGGGGAGTGATGGTCAATTGCCTAGATAAGTCGGTCAAAAAGGCACGCGAACAGCTTAGAAGTGAGCTTCGATAATCTTGATTCCGTGTCGCGTTGATGCTATTTTTGCCTTTGACATCTGATTAAATGTGGCGAGAGTGTCAACAAGACAACGGATCGGCCTGCTTCAGGCAAATCTCGAACTTTTTGCCGCCCTTGCTATTGGCATTAAGGACACAACGACGAGTGTGCTCTACTGAAAGCTACACAGTTGCAAGTGGATAGACGTATATAAATGGTAGGGGAGTAAGAGAAAGAAGTATTATTCATATTATTCACAGTATCCACATATTCACACAGCCAGTCGCCTTGTCTTCTTAATGAGAGCCATTTGCTGGGCTCATATTCCATCCTTATTCGCGGTGCGCCATGCTCATTTGTAGTGCTCACTTTTTGCACACGGCGGTGTGGTCATTTGCGGCTCTCACATCAAGTTCTCTTTTTGTGTTCTCTTTTGGGTTCTCAAATAAAAATGCGTTTGCTGCGCTCTTTGGTATGCTCTCTTGTACGCTCCTTTGTGCTCTATGGTGTGCTCTTAGTGTGCTCTATGGTGTGCTCTTGGTGTGCTCTTAGTGTGCTCTTAATGTGCTTTTCGTGTGCCCATTGGTGAGCTCTTTACCGTGCTCATTGGATGACAAATTACTGTCCGCGCGAATGCAATGTGCTCAAAAGGGCACGTGTATGACGGCTCTTGCGAGGGCGTAGGTCTGTGTGGGACAAATGCGTCGTAACAATGGGAATAAGACGTAGCCGGACGTGAATCTGGGTTGCATTGTGTGTAGCTGCAAGCTTGTCCTTTTTCCTGGAGCCTCTTTGCATTTTTCTCCACTGAACAATGCGGTTGGATTGATGGCCTTGCTTTGGGAAACTGGGTGCATCAGTGGCCTAGGGCAGCGGGCCCGTACAGCAGACTGACCAGACAAGTAGAGCCCTCCTGAATGGTCTCTGGCGCGACCACCCATTCAGACAATACTCTGCTTTGG
>JAABUO010002491.1_pt1 | contig 22388 bp, 33 predicted proteins | sample 5559291 | NCBI WGS metagenome assembly JAABUO01 (sample SAMN10711878, study PRJNA513372) | rock metagenome | isolation source: Antarctica rocks | place: Antarctica: Victoria Land, Finger Mt sud
GTTTAGGCATTGCAGAAGGCATCACAGTCTCTGTAAAAGTTGTGAATGACATTCCTGAGGCCATTGGGGTCTGTGTGGAACCTTTAAGCATTGATGATTGGGAGGTTGTAGAACAGAATGCTGGTCACATGGAAGAGCAGATCCTCAGCCAGGTTTGCTACAAATGTTGTGCCATGGCACATTGCACTGTTGATGATATATGCCGTTCTGACCTACAGCAATGCACTGCAGTTGTTGAACTTGACACCAGGTCGCAAGAGAAATAGTGTTTGCACATGTCTCTCAGCCTGTTGCTCTGACCTGCAGCTGTACGCATGTGTGCACAGTGCAGGTAGGGGTCGTGCAAGCTGGGCAAGCTTTCCCTTTCTGGGCACGTCAGCAGACAAAGCTGCTGCTGAAAGTCACAACAGCCCACCCAGCGTCGCTTGTGCAACTAGTGAGAGACTCTGAGGTGGCCGTGGCTCCCCGCCCTCGGCGCACTCTTGCACAGCAGAACGTTCTTAAGGACACTGATCTCAAGTCAGCCCCTGCTTCCTCACAGCAGGAGTCAGCGGGTCCAGATACATGGCTCAGATTGCAGGTCAAGCTCTGCTTGTGCTATGCTGACAGCTGTGTGTGCTGGTCCACATGGTCTGTGCTGACATATGTATAGCTACAGTGCATTGACAGTCATAGTGCCTTTCACCTGCATGCCAGTGGCTCCTGGCACTTGAATGCATTTGCAGCAGTACAAGCACAGAGGAGTGCTTACAGTCAGACGCATTTCCTCCTTGTTGCCCAGCTTGTGTGATATCATGGCTTATGTGAACATGACACTTAAACATGTCACTAAAGCAGCTGCTACGTTCAGCGCAACCAAGATGCACAGTGGCAAGGCCATGTATGCATGCAGGGCGCAAGTGATGAGACTGCGCCACTCCTTTGCAGCTTAGCTGGCTCAGATGACGCGTCTGTCTCAGGCTTCGCAGGCAGAACGCCGTGCACAACATGTGTGTGCATCAACAGGCTCACTGCCAAGCAGACTATGCTGGCTGACTCAGACCTGGTGCTTGTCAGCAGGAACCACCCACGGTAAGACAGCAAGCTGCTCTTTGCAGTAGCTGCTGTACTGCTTGACCGTCTTCCACAGCTGTGTTATCGGCAAACATCCACTGCAACGCAGAAGCAGTGTCAAACATGCCTTGCCCCAAGCAAGTGGACATGCAATACAGCATGTGCTACACGCTTTCTGCAGAAACAGCCTGTGCAGCGTTTGTAACCTTGAAGACGCTGCGCATGATTGCAGGTCTAGTCAACATGTCCTGAGCATCAAGATCAGCAGCAAGGTGGCAAGAGGGCATGCACAGCTGCCACAAGCAGTCCTGCAAAGCCTCAAGCTGCGGCAGCATGATCGCCTTAAGCTCCAAAGCATCACCTCAGCCACTCAAATACACCCACATGCAGTCACCCTGCACCCTATGCCATACCCGCCAGCAGCTGATGCTGACCTGCTAGACAGTTCACCCTCACCGGAACCACCTGAACTGGGTGAGGAGTTTAGCCAGCAGCATTTGAAGCAGATGCTTGCTGCATGGCTGGCAGCTCAAACTGGCCTTGCAGACTCTGACCTGAAAGAAGAGGAGCATGTCCCTGTACAGCAGGGCACAGTGGTACAGCTTGAGGCTGGTCACGCTGATGGCCAAGGGCATATGCATAACATGGCTTTCCAGATACATATGAAGCAGGGCCCAAGTTTTGGGCAGCCTCCCACCGCAACCTATGCTCTGCTGTCAGCCGCAGATCTGGGACCATCAGGCAACATGTCTGTCAGCCAGGGAGGTCCTGTCATTGCCTCACATTGGGCAATGCCTGGAAAGGCTTCCCAGCAGGTGCAACAGCAGCAGGCTGCAATGCTGGGCAGCTCAGAGGCCATGCATGCTGCAGCCAACACAGCGCTACAGCATGTGTTACCAATGCTGGCTTTCCCATGCAGGTCATCATTCAGCACTGTAACTCCCCGTGTTATACATCAATAAGTATGCACACTTTTGCTTGACTGTACTGAGTAGCCCAGCTGCAAGGCAGGCCTGATGCCAAGATGTTCTGCTTCATCAGAACCCAGTCCTGGCATATTGTCAACCTAGCAGCATGCACTCTGCAGACTGTGTGATTACGTATCAGCAGCACACAATTACATAAGCAGACCTGGTGAGCCCAGGTCGCAAAGCATTGGTTGGCACACCTGACATGCTTCTTCATGCAGAGCAGTTCTTCAGCAGATGGGTACCCCCACTCCAGGTGGTCTTCTGCTGTCAGGCCCTGCTGGCTGCGGTAAGACTGGCCTAGCTCATCTGGTGGCCACCATCCTACAGCACCACCCGCAGACACTCACACACATAGTCACTGTCAACTGCCAAGATGTGGCCAATGATAGCCCTCCCAACATCATGAAACACCTCATTCCCAAGGTCAGCTGCTGTATCGTCTTGCCCCACAGCCCTGCTGCTACCTGCCCCTTGCAGTATGTAAATGAGAGCCATGTACTTCTGCACAGTACCAGATATGGGTCCTGGCCATTGCATGAGATACATACCATCAAACCACTTGTTGCAGTTCATAATCAAGCCAGCCAACTTCTGTTATACTGGCCTGTATCAACTGCGTTGCACCAATGTCATCACAGCTTGGTGAAATGTGGCCATATTGTCAATGAATGAGATGGAAAGCAGAAAGAACGGCTTGCTTTTCTTGCAGATACAGGAAGCCATGGACTGCATGCCCTCCTTGCTAATCCTGGATGACCTGCACCACATCTGCCCTGCACCTGGGGACTCCCCAGAGAACCCCAATGGCAACAGCAACGCTGCCTTAGTAGAGTTTGTGTGTGATGTGCTGGACTCTTTCCGCCCCCTGGGCAAGCCTGCACTGCCAGGTACTGCCGTCCCATCTCATGCCTTGCCCTTGCTGCTTTATCAAACTCTGATGCAATGTCTGCTAGCCGCAGCAAGCCTCCAAATCTGTGGAGCTTTTCTAGCCTTGCTCCAAGGTGTTGCCTTCCAACAACATGACATGTAGATCTTGTTGCTCATAGCAACTAGATGCTAACAGGGGAGGTTCAATAAGACAGTTTCTAGGGCTGTGGGACTGAGAATGCTCATGGGGCAAGCGCATTACTGCATGTGCAGTTTGTACGTTCACACAAAGGCTGTTAAAGAAGGCTGAATCGGCAAGAAAGCAGATCGGTTCAAAGCTTATAAGCATGTGGACTTCAGGATTCTTACGTCATGCACCATTGGCTGCATCAACAAGCTTTTTTTAATACACATCAAGACATCTGCACACAGGTGACAATCAATGTATCAATATTGGAGAAGCTGCTCGCGGTACGATCTTCAAAATCTAGACAAGCTGAGGCCTCATCTCCAGCTTACATTCCCAGGCACTGTCCACTGCAAACTTGCTGAGCCTGCTTGTTGCACGCAAACCAGCAGTTTGCGTGCAAACTCAGCAGTAGCTTCTCAAAGTCAACCCTGCCAGTTGCTCACACAGCTCCAAATGCTAGATGACTCATGTAATGTCAAACAGTCACAACTGCACCTGCAAGCACATGTTGATCTGGCACGATACAGTCTGGATTATGGAGCTAGATGTGACTCAGCAGATATCCTGGCTTGGAGGCACAAGTGAGGTTTTGAACAGATTGCATCCCCCAATGATTCCAAGCTGCCTTCGGTGTACCATTGCTCTCTTGGTCACATGTTGACAACGGTGCGGCCAGGCAAGTGACAACTTGTTGGTATGTGCAGTGGTGGTGTTGGGGAGCTGCAATGATGCAGGGCAGGTGGCAGCCCCCCTGCGTGCCCCAGGCTACCTGGACCACAACATTGCGCTGCCCGCTCCTGGCGCTCAGGAGCGAGGCAGCATGCTGGCATCACACCTCTCTGCTCGTGGAGCCCAGTACGACATACAACACCTCCAGGTGGCGTCTCTCTTGCTGTGCTGTCTTTGGAATGATGTCTTACTATCGCTGCCCCCCCGCCCCTGACCTTGCACTCTTGTTGCAGAACCTCACTGCTGATGTACTGTCCAACATCTGGAAAATGCTGATTGGCAGCACCTTCAAGGGCTAATTCACATCTGACCTCATGTCTTAAGTAATGGCTTCCATGGAATGTGCTGAGTGCCTGGCAATCAGGCTACGTCAGTCAATCTACATGCTGACAAAGCAGCCGTGGCATGACAGGAAGTTGCTGCAAAGGCAGAGGGTTATGATGCAGCTGATCTGAGGGTGCTGGCAGATCGAGCTCTGCACGCAGCAGCACGCCGCCACCTGACACATGGCTCTGGGGCGGATGCACAAAGCTCAGGTGCCCCCACGATCAGCCCTGAAGACCTGGCAGATGCCGAACAGGGCTTCCAGCCTGCTGCTGCCTGGGGTGTTGGTCAACTCCAGGTACCTCTCACCCGTGCCAAACCTCTGCACTCCTCACCACAATCCGCTGCTGTTTCGCATGTTTTCCTGAGCTTGTAGTCAGGTCCACGCTGCTGCAAAGCACCTGCAATGCTTGTGAATCAGGCGGCGTCAACAGCACATTTGCAAGCTGCAGGGGGGTGGCGGAGGGGTGGAAGGGTGGCAGGATGTAGGGGGCCTGGCAGATGTGCGAGCAGCTCTGCAGGAAGCCCTTGAGCTGCCCACCAAATATGCAGCCCTCATTGCCAGGTCAACTTCCTGTCATGTCCCATCTTGCACCTGCTCCATAGCTTCCCTTGGCTTTCTTGCCACACATGCCCTTGTCCTGCCCAGGGCTTACTTACATGCCTGTTGGTCACCTTGATCATGCACTCCTCATCAGGAGATTATTGTCACAGATCTAATGCTGCAGTGTCTCATCACAAATTGAATGTACAAATCTGTTGCTGATGCGCCGCAGCCCACAACACAGTCAGCTGGCAAATGGAGCACAGCGTCATACAGGTTGCACACCTGGAACATACTCAGCTGAGCTACATGTGTGTTGCTTTCAGCCTGTATTGTCACTCAGAATTGTTGAGCATTGTATCTCTAAGCAAGTCTGTTACGGGCCTACAGCTGCGTTGTTATCTGATCTGCCTCTGGAATATGGCATATGCCATTGGAGGATGTGCGCAGCCTGTTGAGCGCAGCAGTGCTTGTGGCAGGGCTCCATTGAGGCTGCGCACTGGTGTGCTGCTGTATGGGCCCCCAGGTTGCGGCAAGACCCACATTGTGGCAGCAGCAGTGGCAGCTGCTGGCATGCGTCTTGTCAGTGTGAAGGGGCCAGAGGTGCTGAACAAGTACATTGGAGCCAGTGAAGCAGCTGTTAGAGACCTTTTCAGGTGCTCGCAAAATTATCTGAAACCGGTACTGATGCCAACCACCAATCCAACGGCCATGTGCCTGAGGCCATGTAGTCATCATGGCCCCTTGCATCGGCAGTCATGCTGTGCAATTGGGCTGTGCAACACTTACTGATTGCATCTAATGTATGCAGCAACGTGTGTTAGGCTGTTTGGCTCTACATTGCAGACAAGAGGCAAATCACACAGCACCATTCAGTTCCTGCAACCTGGCAGGACCAATGTTGTCATGTTGGGAAGGCTTGATGCCAGCAGTTTATTGCTTTACTCAACTGTTCAAAAGGGGCTGTGCACTGGTGTGTAGGAGGGCTCAGGCAGCTGCACCATGCGTGATGTTCTTTGATGAGTTTGATGCCATTGCTCCCCAAAGAGGCCACGACTCCACAGGGGTTACAGACAGAGTGGTCAACCAGCTCCTCACACAGCTGGATGGTGTTGAAGGCCTCACAGGTCTCTGCCTTTGCCTTGCACCCCAATGCTAATGTGTGCGCCATCTCTGCTAGTCGCATTTCCTGTGAGACAGTCTCCAGAGTTTGACAGCATGCTGTATGATGTACACAGATGTACCACATGTCCAGATTCCCTGCTTGGCAGGGTATAGTAATCACGCCGCTTGTGCTTTCACTGTCAATGCACATGAGGTCTGGTTTCACCTTGATGTCTGTAAGGCAACTGTCAGACAACTGACCAGGGAGATGAACAGAGGTGCAGTGTGTGCGCATGCTTCTGTGACAAGTCTTACTCACTATGCTGCTTGTGCGCGACCACAAGCCATTTGGAGGCTGTTGTGCAAGGTGGAATTGCAGTGCAGGGGTGTGTGTTCTGGCAGCTACATCTCGCCCAGACTTGCTAGATGCAGCCTTGTTGCGACCTGGCAGACTGGACCGCCTCATCTACTGCGGCTTTCCCAACACGCGTGAGAGGGGCCAGATATTGCATGCTCTGGCTCGCCGCCTGCGCTTGGACGCTGCAGTAGACCTAGATGCTGTAGGGGTGCAGTGTGAGGGGTACAGTGGGGCTGACCTGAGTGCTTTGCTGTCTGAAGCCCAGCTAGCTGCTGTGCATGAACGCCTGGACCTGGCTGATGAGCATGCAGCCACTCATCAGGTACGCCCGCAACAACATCCGCCATTGAAGTGTCTTGTTTTTGAGTGCTGTGTATTGCTTGAGCTACTGGGAGCATTTCAAACCAACATTTCAACAAACTACTTGCGGTTGGAACTTCATTGAAACCTTGCAGGCCAGCGTTTATTTAGGATATATGACACAGAACTCCATGTTGAGTTATGTTGGCATGCTGCATGTGTGCACATGAGGACGGGCACGGTCTTGCGTAGGAAGCTTCTGTATGAATAAATTGGTGCTGGTCATGCGCAGGATGCGCAAGCAACACCCCTCATCACGGCAAAGCATATCACAGAAGCTTTGAACAAGGCTCACCCCTCAGTTCCTCCAGCCGAGCGTAGACGCTTAGAGGCGGTCTATGACAAGTTTTCAAACAACAGGGATCCAAACATTGGCAGCGCTGACCATAAAGGCAAAGGAAAGCAGCTTGCCACATTAGCTTGAATGTGAGCAACCCTGTGAAATTTTGTGGCTAGTGGCCAGGAGCAGCCTGACACAAAGTAAAGTCAAAATCAATGTTCAGGCCAATATCAGAATGTCCGATGTCAGAATGTCCACCCATTGTCTGAGCATCTTGCTGAGCTTTGTCGTAACTACTTAATGAGCAGTGTCATTTACAGAATGACACCAGTGGTGGCTTGTTTGCAGCCTGACACTCCATACTGTAGTCGTATTAATGTTGGTCGGATTATATATAGGGTCTCGACCCTCCGGAATATTGCAAACGACCTTTTGCGCAATAAAATGATTTAAACTTTAATAAGCTATTTTTAAATGGGGTCGGCACCTCCAATAACACTTCTAATGTTTTTAATGCAGGTCGACTGTTGTTGAACGGGGGGCAAAAAACCCCTTTCAGCTGAAATACAAGTACAGACACCAAAAGAATGCACAAACACCACAGACTGGCAAGTTAGCAGGACCAAAGACGGCCAGAAAGTACGGGGTTACAGCGTCTCATAAGCCGAAAATCAACAAACTGCTCTATGAAGGACCGCTTGCCGTGATGTGAACATAAGGTTTTTCGAACCATGGCCAGGACCGCCGCAAAATCCTTGAGCGTGTGCTGCAGCAAGCTAGATCATGCAGCACAGCTTTTCGCGCACAAAGCAGCTCTTTCGTTACATTATTTATTATTTTTAAATAGGGGTCGAGGGCGTCAATAATAAAGTTTATTGTTTTTAAAGGGGGTCGCCGTTTTTTGCATTAATTAATAAAACGGCCAGCATTATTGTGACTACGGTACTCGTTCGTTTGTGATTTCCTGTTCGGAGTTTGCTGATGCAAAATTGCGTGCCAGCACAATCGATAGCTGCTATGGTGACTCAGTCCGTTAACTTCTTTTTCGTCTGGCATGCTATGCGAAACTACTCAGGCTGGTATGCTGTTGCCATCACAAACTCTGTACGCTCAATAAACTTTAGACTCCACGTCCCTTACTTTAACATGCAACAGTGTTTCAATAGTGTCAAAAAAGACTTGTGATTGATTTGCTGAAACCTATGCAACTTCCTACACAATTTCCAGCTCCCGATCTTCCCAGCCATGCAAATGCCGATGGGAGTAGTACAAATCCTTGACCTGTTTTACAACCTCTGCATGTAGCTTTTCAACCTGCAGAGCATGCCACATGAGGTCAAACATAGTACCAAACAGCCCCGCCGCATGACAACAGTGTTGACAGAACCAAGTTGCATGATCAAAACAATGTTAACCAAATGCATCACCTTACCTGGCTGGCATCAGGATCTTGAGTTTTAGCAACACTGATTGGCTTTCCAACCAAGACTGTGAGCCGAATCTTGTTTGGGATTGGCAGATACCACCGTCCGTAGAAGATCCCAATAGCGCATCGAAAACGTCTCGATAGTGTCTCTGAGCCTTTATACACAAACACCTGCAACAGTGCATGGAATTTGCAGGTACGACCACCCTTGCTGTTCTTCAGCCATGAAGCAGAACATTGCAATTGACTAAAACTCATGTAGCTTGGTCAAGACTGAGTGACTGTCAACCTGCATCAGGCATGCTAACGCAATGATCACCTGTGACTGACCAAGAATGTAGGTCGGGACAATGTCAGCCCCAGCTTGCATGGCCACCTTCACAAACCCCTTGCGCTTGGACAAATATATCCTCTCCTGCGCCCTGTAGCACTACTTGTGAGCGCCTAGCTCTGGAACCACTGTTCATTGATAGCTTGCTTCTGATAGGCAGGTACCAGCAACAGCAACATCTGAGTCACATCTGCCTCAATCGATGCTGCCTCAATTGATGCTGCCTTAATTGATCGGCTATGACCCTTGATTGACAAAAACTAGTCATAGCAGCGTCAGTTCATGTGTAGCGCATCACTTTGTGGGATCAATGGAAGGATTGCCTAAAGAGCATGCAAAAAGCACTTGCGGCCTGATGAGGATGCACATAGCCTCAGCAGTGCCAGCGGGTCATTTGAAGCAAACTGAAGTCGAAGAATGCAGGGGGTTGTTGAGCAGGGCAGGTGCACCTGGAGGCTCCTGTGAAGATGCCAGCAATGCCTTCAGGCATGGCGCCTCCGCTGGCCTTGCTCAGCACGTCCAGCATGACATGCTTGCTGGCCGGCACCACCCCCATCCAGGACATCATATGCCGCACTATGGGCAGTGCCAGCAGCAGCGATGCTCCAAAGGCATATGTCCTCTCTGGCATGCCACTGTCTGCGCAGGTGGCCACAGTGACACTAACGGCAATGAATGCATATACATATGTAAAGTGTGTTGTTGCAACAAGACAGGCAGAACCATATGCTAAGGGGCCTTTGTCTTTGGCACTGACCACCTGATGGGGGCATGATATAAGCATCTGACAATTTGGTGAGAGATAACACCCAAGCCTTCGTGTATCCAGCATGCTTTCAGCTGGCTGGCATGCTCATGCACACTTCGCCAAGCAGCAAATATCATGTGAATGCAACTGAACAACATAAAAGCACAGCACAAGTCCTTCGACTACATGCCCCAATGTTGAGAAGCACCTTGACGCTTGTTGGCACCGACAGAGAGCCAGCTTCCCATGGGGAAGGAGCCATGAGGAAAGTGAGTGTACAGGCAGTGCTTCTCAGCAGAGCGGTATGGCAGCGGGGGTGTAATGTAGCTATACTGGAAGTACCTGCAGGCTTGCAATTCAGTGAATGCTCCAGGTTTCTGTGCTTTAAACCTTGGGTGTTGCATGCAGCATTTCCAATGTTGGTGGCAACATTCAGCAGCTTTGCAACTGAGTTGTCACTGTGCAGCAGTGCTATGTGCATCACCTGCGCCAGCAATCCCATACACTGCTGTGTACAAAAGCTGGCCAGTAGGGGTGAGCTGGCCAGAAAGACATAGAAGCCAACACCAAAAGTCCTGCCAGCCCAAGCTTGCTCCCGTACACAGTCAAATACCACACACTGGCTAAGGCGAGAAGCGGCCCCACGTATATCCACCTGGTGACAGTTGTGTTTCAAACACTGCCTGGGCCAAGCTAGCACCTCCTGGTACTGATAAGTGCAGGAATAGTTACCCAAAGATGAGCAGCATAGTGGATACTGCCACAAATTCTTGCACTGGGGTGTTTGGCAAAGACAGATCTGCCGCCTGGCGAGCTTCTGGAAGAGCTGCTTGCACATTTCTCAGCGACTCAGCGACCTCAGCTGTCTGATCACCCTCGACCATTGACCACTCCGACAGACTAGGTGCTGACATAAACGAGGGCTCAATCACAAGGGTCGATGAGTTTGTCAAAATTCTTCTGACAAAGAACTCCGGGACGTGACCCACAGACTTGTAGCGTGCGAGGCTCGTAAATTATCTTCGGGGCTACAGACATAGCAGACAGACAGGCAGATAGGTCAAATGAGAAGTCAAGGAAGCTGCGGTTGAGTCATGCCTGCCACCTGGAATGAGACGCCTTTGAGTTGTCGCCTAGGCGATGTGAGGTAATCGCAAGCACAGTTGCAGATCGGCGACCTCGTCCGAGTCTCCACTGTTCGTAATCTGGAAGCATCTGCGTACTAGCGCGACCCACATCCGCCCACAGATCCACGTTCACCTGTAGCGGATATTTTGAATTGCGCCGTTCAAACATAACAACGTCAGCGCGCCTTGGTCCCAGGCAGTCTTGTCAGCGTGCACATTCATCGAACTGGCCTGCATCGGCGTTGAGCTTTGGCAGGCTCGTGAGAGCTCTCTCAACTACTCCAGGGTTCAGCTTTTGCTGTTGACCTGCTGGCCGTAACGACTGTCACCGCTCTCTTGACATATGTCACTTGGTCTTTAGACAGCCCAGCATGCATTTACGGCCTTGGCACACCGCCGTGTTGGTGATGCTTGCCTCCTCATTCGAATGTAAGCCAGTCCAGCCCTGCTGTTTTTGTTCAGATGACGTGTTTGCAACTGGTTACTGTGTTGTGATTTTCGCTCAGCACTGTCACATCATTGCTGCAGGTCTGCAGTGTAATAGCTTTGTACCTGAAGGCTATACCTATGTCAGAGATGTCTTTCAGACAGACAATACAGCCAGCAAGCAGCAGGCACTGAGTTCAGTCACGACATCATTCAGGTCCACTGGTTATGTAGCGCATCTAGACATTGCACACTTGAAAAGCAATTACAGCCATCAGCAGAGCTCTCTAGATAAAGGTCATGATACATTGCTGACTACCCGTGAAGGACAAGTCTACACCAGACCGTAAGTGCTGCCTGACTGCTTGGCTTCAGCAGTAATGGCTGATCTGCTGGGACCCAGGCTCAATACTAATGGCTGTTCTGCAGGCTTGTGCTTCCAGACAGTCTTAAGCAAAAGCCAAAGTCAGCTGCACAGAAGTCACAAGCAGCTGCAAGCATGCAACAGCAGCCAGCTGGAACAGACAGGCGGTCATTGCTAGCAACCACTACCAGCGCATCAAGTTTGAATCCTACGCTTGAGTGTGATGGCTGCCCTGACACTGATACAAGGGTTCGGGTGAATGACACAACACAATTCCCTTGGACAGCTGTTGGCATGGTCACACGTGATCAGCAGGGTGCAATCAGCAGGTCAGCTTGCCTCACTTATGTTGGCTTCATATCACGTGTCTTGCCAAGGGCTTGCTGTGTGCCGTCCAATCATTGATATGTTTTGGGTAGAGTCATCCCTGTGCTAGTGGCGTTTTTGCAGTGAAGGAACAATGGAAAGTGTGTGCTTTTCTGACAGCAACTGATTATGTGGCTGCAGTGAGGTGGTTCAGTGCAGCGGCACTCTGATTGGGGAGCGGCATGTGCTGACAGCAGGGCACTGCGTTGTCAACACTGACAGTGGCGAGACGATCAGTGGCATGCAGTTCTGGCCTGCCTTCAATGGCAATGACGAGCCATTCGACCCCATGACAGTCTCAGCCACACGAGTGCTATCCAGATTTGCCAATCAGACTACAGTGTCCACTGCATCATTGAACTATGACTTTGCCTTGTTGACTCTCAGCACAGCAGCACCGTCTGGAACAGCTGAGCTGGCCATCGTTGCTGGCACTGGAGAGCAGTATTATGACTTGACTACGGCAGGCTACCCAGGTACCCACCCTGCTCTGCGAAACTGTGCGACACATGCACCGCAACTTGCAAGTGTTTGGCTTTTGATCATGTCTGCCATTTGCAGTTTGTCACGCTTGTCATCAAAGTTACTGTTCTCATCTGGATGATTTTGCTTTGCATGGTTCTGCATGACGAGCCACAGGACATTTCAGTGCTGACCTTGTACCTGCTTGTGGCACAGGAGACAAGGCCTCAGGCACCATGTGGACCACAAACTGCTCCAAGGTCCTTTTTGATTTTGATGGGTCAGACCTGGAGGTGGGTCTGCACCATATTCATCCCTTTGCAGTCTTGCTTGCTGGTAAAGCAGAGCAGCAGTGCAAATGCTCTTTTGAGTGAGCTTGTCACTTCTTTTTTACGCCAATTTTTGTTTTGAGTTGTGGTCTCACTTGTGGTCTCCACATGTGTTTCTGTAGTGAGCTTTTGCGTTATGTATGCAGGGCTGTGGTGACGATTGTGATAACATGGTCCAGCATAGCTGCCTCACGTATGAGGGGCAGTCAGGCTCTGGCATGTGGGCTCAGAACAACCTGACCATCCATTCCATTGTCACTGGAGCTGTGACTCTATCAGATGGCACCAATCTCAATGTGGGCATCCAGTTGAATGACTTTGTGTACAACACAATAGCTGGCTGGTACAATGAGGATGCAACGGAAGCTTTGCCTCTGACTCCAGCACCCCCCACAAGTCCGGCATCTCACCATTCCTATAATGACAATGGAAGCTCAGCCTCCTGGATCAGCAGTCATCTGTGGGTCACAATTGTACCAGCAGTGATTGCTGGCCTGATTGGACTATTTCTTTTGTGTTGTCTGATATCTTGCATTAGAAAGGGATGTGGCAGAAGGCAAAAGAGGCCTGTAGTGCTGAATCCACAGTCTGGGATTCCAGCCTACCGTAATGGTCCCCAAGGAACCTATGCTTCTCAGTATGCGCAGCATGCACAACATCCCCAGAATCAGTTCAGCGGCCCGCCTCCCAACGCATCTGCCTTTGCTCAGAGCTTCTACAGCAATGGTGACCCTACTCAGGGGTACACCAGGAGATAATAGGGTTGACTGCTACGGACAAATAGTGCTAGTGTCAGATTTGCTGTTTGATAGTCTGCTTGGCGGCTTGTGGCTGCTGCCAGACAGAATATGACAACAGGACTTGTGCTGGAAAAGGGCTGGCCTGTATTTTAGGTAGTGTACTGGCAAAAGAATGAGTGAGCATCATAGATTCAGGTGTCACTCTTCTGCTTTAATGAGCAGGTACAACATGAATGCATCGTGTTTGTGAATTTGTTTGCCGGCAACTGTTCAAATATCAACTAGTGGCTTGACTTGTTGGCTCTATGTCCATGCACATTGCTCTTTTTACGTGTTGGCTTCAGCCCTTCTGCAGTCGTTGAAGTAGGTGCGGCTCAGTGATTGTTGGCAGCATTTTGCAGATGCTGCTGTTGTAAGTTGACGTGCATTGTCAAAGATTGTGTGGCATAATAATGGGTCTTGAAGTCCTGTCATCGGCAAAAGCAGGAACAATGGCACTTGGTATTTACATTTGCCTGACCCGCACACTTCAGCACTTCTTCTCCAGCTAGCTTAGTATATCACATGTAAGTCATCATTAGTAACCTATTGCTTGACTGAATAACGCTAAGTGCTCACACTTTTTAACAATGGATAACTTGCATAAGCACTAGGGCAGTATATTACACAGAGCATCTGAGCTCAAATCTTTGCAGCGCCACACAGGCAGGCTTCATCACTTTCAGTTGTACAGACCACAGCAGATAAATTTCAAATGAGTTGTGTGAATTGAATCTGTGGCAAATTTTACATGACCATGTTCGTCCCAAAAGCTGGAGACATGTTTACCACATGTCATTGAGGACCAATGTCAGCGCAGAAGCTGGGGATATGTCATATATCTGAAGCGCCCAGCAATAAGCTACCTTACAAGCTACCACAACTACAATGGTTGGTGCATCTTGCTGACATGCACAAGAAAGTGCAGCTTTACCGCAACATAGCAAGCGACTTTCACATGGCTCACACAAAACATACATCACACCAGATCCTGCTCTGACCTAGATACTGAACCACTGAGAGTAGACTGCTGCATATGTGCACCTGACCTCTGTTTACCGGTAATTTCTGCACACTCTGGCTGAATGTTGCTTTGGAGGGCATCGGTTGACTTCTGTCGACCTGCTGCTGCCCTCTTGGTGTTGTCGCGGATCTGTGACCACATTGACTTTGCATGACCCTACACACAAGGCAATCATACAGTGCTTGAGCCGGTCTCCATCTTGCTGGATCAGGCTGTCAGGCTGAAAACACAACACATACTATGCAACAAGTGCATGCATGTTTACGTTGCATGTGCCATATGTAAGCGATTAATCATTCTGTGCTTAGAAAGTGAGTTTTCCAGCAAATTGCAGTGATGCCACTCTACAGTCACTGACGATTGTGAGCACTGCATCAGGTGTCACCTGGTACCACATTACGAGACTTGAGCAACATAGTTGTGGCTTTTGATGCAAGCCTGCCACAGCATGGTGAAGCATACATGCCTGCTTGTATTTTCCTGGATTTGACACCGCTTGGGCAAGTGCTTGAAGCTGGTCTGGAGTGTACAGGAGCTGAGTCATGCCTAGCTGCTGCACATGGTGAAGCAAGTGATGCTCCTGCAGCTTGACAGACTTGCACAGAAAGGTGCAGAGGGGCAGCAGGCGCGGCGCCAGGCGAGTGTGCATGCCAGTCTCTCTTGCAAACTTGGCCACTTCCTTCAAAGAGCTGGTCAGCAACACAGGCTTCAGGCTCACCCCGGCCTCAAGCTCCTGCTTCACCTACATGCTACTCACACTGTTCATCAGTCTGAAGGGCTGCAACACATTGGTATCTGTGCAAACTGAACGCCAGTACACTGTTGCACAGTACGATTGCTCATGCTAAACTAGCAGCTGCATCCAGACAGAAGTGCTTCCCCATGCAGCAATGCTTCTGTTTTGCAAAAAAGCATGTCAGCTGCCAGAGAGGGTCGAAGCTTGAGTCTGCGACTCGTAGTGTCCAAGACAATGCGTGGACTGTGCGCAATGGCAGGCAGAGGGACAACGAGGCTGGCCAACAATGTGACAGCAAGCACAGAAGCTAATGAATGGAGTGAAGGCTGACCTGTTGCAAGAAAAGCATGCAGAAGGGGTCCACAGCCTTCAGTACCTGTGCTATCTGGCACAACTCCTCATAGAAAGTCACGACTGCTTCCACCTCATTCCTGCACACCACAGAATTGCCTTCATCCTGCTGAACATCACATGTGCTTTGTGCATGTTTGGCAAGAATGTCACAAGCTCCTATCAACATAGGATTCAACTCTAGGATTGTGACTAACGCTTTCAGTGTCAGTGGCCTGCAGGGCTCTCATGCAGCGCAGCAACTAAGCTGACGCAAATGTTGTGCAGGAGAACCAGGACGTGTAAAGTGCAACAGGGATGAGTGGGACTTGCAGGTGAGAGCAGCGAAAGCGTGCAGCACCTTTCTGCATCTGTAAGCTCCAAAGGAGGAAGCGCAAGGGATTGCTTCTCATCGCGCACTCGCAGCAACTCTTCTGCCTCTTCCACCAGACTTGATGGCTCAACGCCTGCACCCATCAAAACCATGTCTACACTGCTGCTTTGCTTGTGTTCAGCCAGTCAGTCTCTGCGCACGAGTGATGGATTGTAAGCTTTCTTGTTATGCATCATCAAAATTGACTGTGTGCTGAACATGGCTGTACGCGTGAAGACCTTTTGCCTTTTCATTGCTACCACATTTCCGTGAATCTGCCATACAGCTTGCATGTCCTTATCAGTCTGACAGTGCACTGCAAATGAAACATACAGACTCAGATCACAGCACAAGATCATTACAAGGCTGTAGTTGTGCAATAGCTTCCCTCACAACTCATTGACCCACAGGCGTTTTGGTGGTATGTACGCTGGCTTCACGCAGCTACCTTTGATGCAATAGGCAGGTCTGTGGCCATTGGTGATGGCCAAGTCTTTGAGCAGCAGGTGTGAGCAGGCAGCAGGCAAGCGCGGCTGGTGGTGCAGTTTGGCGCGGCGCTGAGCCCGCTCCCACAGCATGGCCTGCGTCTCATGCCGCTGCTGCTGCCGCCCTGCCAGCCAAGCACACTGCCATCTGCACCATGTCAGCTTTGGATCACAACTTACACTGCTTGCTCAGGAACTGCTAAGCTTGATGTCTGATAGGCATGCTAACAATGATTCAAGACATGCTGGGTGCTGCATGACTGCACGCGTGTTCAACACAGGTGCTGCAGCTTCTGCCTGAGACAGAATAGGTTGAAATGGATGTCAGGCACTGGTATCTGGAAGTCAACACAACTACAAGAATCAGGCTGAAGCAAATGGTGAGGCTGAAGCTCACCTCAGGGCAGGACTACTTTTGCCTGCTGCCTGGCGCGGCCTGTTGACTAAGTCTGTCAAAGCTGGAGCAGTTGCTGCAGCATGGGCATCAGTAAAGCCACTGCCTTGTCTGCTGTTGCCCCTATGCACTCTCATGGTCTTCCGCAGGGCGGCTGATGACACATCATACTGTTTCAGACAGCTGCGATTGCTGACAGACTTGGGGAAACCTCCCTGTAGCAGGGAATTTGGCAATGCCACAGATGCCACAATGTGACTGGTCACTCTGGAGGTGTCACGTGACCGTGCTCTCATACTGACTGACGCCTTTCTTGGCAATGGCTGGCGCGAGTGGGAATAAATCTCTGATGCCTCACTGCCTATACTTGCTGCAAAGCTGGCTGTCCTGAACCTGCTGTTGATAGTGGCAGGTATGCTGGGTTGAGGGCTGCCGCTTTCTGTAGTTCTGGATGGCTGTGGCTTGGCTTGATCTGCTGCACTGGAATAATTGGGCTGGCTGTATGGCTGACAGGATGATGACCTGGTTTTGTGAAGCGTGGGATACTGACCCTCTACAGGCAACAGTAACAAATTGAAAGTGTGTCTTGCAAGCCATCTGATGTGCAAATCATCAGGACCGGCACTGACAGAGCTGCACAATGTGTGTGCAAGATAGAGCATAAGCAATTCCACGTCAAACATGGTGTAAGATCACTGGTCATGAGCATGCAAGTAGGGGTGTCATTGTACCCACCTGTGGGGCTGGTGTTAGCTGCCCTAGACTGGGGTGACCCCTCACCCCAGTCTAGGGGGGAGGGTGCCCTATCTGGTAGTCCTGGAGAACACCAACCACTGGCTCTGCTGTGACACCTTGAGTACCTTTCATGGGACAGCTGCAGGGCTGACTGTGGAAATCTGCAAGCATCATTCAGTGGGAAGAGTAGCCATGTTGATCTCCTACTTCTGTGCTGTCTGTATAAGACCTGACATGCTATGTAAGAATGACAAAATGTAACATAACATAACAGAGCAGAACAGAACAGAACAGAACAGAACAGAACAGAACAGAACAGAACAGAACAGAACAGAACAGAACAGAACGAAACGAACAGAACAGAACAGAACAGAACAGAACAGAACAGACAGGACAGAACAGAACAGAACAGAACAGAACAGAACAGAACAGAGTAATTGTAACGTCAGAGTCAATGTCCTATTCAGTGGCAGCTACTTTCAGACAGCCTGATGGCCTGTGCTATGAGAACTCATGCAGTCGTTCAATGTTTCAAAATTGCAGTGTAGCAAAGTGCTGAGGCAACTTTACCTGGCTTCCAGGTGGTCGGCTCTTGTCAGGCAGACTGGATGTTTCTTGATGAGCAGAGCTTGCAGGTGTGGCTCTAGTGATGCCAGCCATTCATCATCAGGATCGTTTATTGCAGGTGAGACCTGCCGGTGATGATCACGGCAAGGCTTGCCTGTGCCTACCCGGCTTGGGGCAACACTGCTAAAGCGCTCTTCTCGTTGCCTTCTGGCAGCAGCGTGCTGCTCCTCTGTAGCAGCCTGCTGCTGCTGCGCAGCCAATGCTCTACATAAGCACACCAACTGCTGGTCACCAACATCAGAGCGCATGTTGTGACGGAGTGCAGATTGTATTCTAAAGTGGTGCCCCAGGCAACACAGCACAGTACGGGGCAAGCAAGAGCTGAAGAATCAAGTTGTGCTTGATGCTTACTTGACAGCACGTGCAGCCTCTGCCTGGTGCCGGTGATCTGGCAGCTTCACTTCCAGCTGTTGTATTTCCCCTAAATTGGCATATGGCTTGCCACTCACAGGACACCACACACCTATTTGAGGTCGCTGTTGCCGGGTAGCAGCTTCCTCGACGCATAAGCTGGCCCTCAGGCGACCATCTGATCTTGCCTGACGGCCTGAAGCAGGTCTTGAGGCTACATTACCTGAACCCTGCCGGCTATCATACTCCTTGTAGACAGTGTTTTGCTTGAGGCACTGCAAGTCATGTTTGCTCTGTACAACAGCCGTGACAACGGCATTCTGTTCATTACACAAGGATCGCTGATGCACAGGGACTTGGTGAAACTCCACTTCCAGCGGGAGCTGGTTGAGGACTTGTGCCTGCATGACTCACAAGTTGCAAAAGCCGCGAAACGACCAAATATCACTGACTTTGTGCCCATGCATACAGATGACCCTAGAGGTTAGCGGCATCGTCCAGATCCGCGACCACCTAAAATGCATACTGCGCTTCACCGTAGGGTCCATGAACACTCAATCAGGACATTAGTCATCTGACTAATGAGGACGAACGAGGTTTATCTGGATTTGACACATACACGCAGACATACACGTTGATGCTGCGATGCATCGGCGGATAGCCTACATGGTGTGTCTCAGACCAATATACGGGCAGAAACCTTGTTACATTGCTCATCGAATTGGATCGGTGGCCTAACGCCCGTGCACAGACAGGTTGAGTTACAGACACTGGTGACGTCGACCGCGGCGCCCCATCCACACTGTCGCCTTTCGCATCGTCAATCAGCTTGATATAGGAACTTTTTATTACCGAGCTGGGAGCAGAGTAGGCGCAGCTGGCACACGCACTGTGCAGCTGTTAAGGAATATGGGCAAACTAAAATGTGAATCGCCAGTGCCATCTGATATCAACATTGCTCAGGCAGCGACTCCGGTTCATATATCTGAGGTTGCGCAAGCTGCCGGTCTCGGTCCGGACGAATACGATTTGTACGGCACAACCAAAGCCAAGGTAGACGGTTGTGCTTAGTTATCACTATTGCACAGGTTTAGCTAAGTCAGCATGCACTAAATGTAGTCGTCGCTTGCATCTTACTGTACCGAAGGATTTTCTAGCATCCATGTATGGCGTGAGTATATGCAGGTCAAGCTCAATGTCATTCACAAGCATGCCAGTGCCCCAGACGGAAACTATGGTAAGCTATGGTAAACTATGGTCTTGTTCATGCTTTGCACTGAGACAACGCCAGCTGCAGTGTCCACTCAATCCAGGCAATCACCATGATCGTGCACTCTCATGTCTGCACAGCATCAATAGCAGCAAAGTGCTCGAATGCATGCAGTTGTGGTTGCTGGGATGACACCTACACCTTTGGGGGAGGGCAAAAGCACCACCACAGTAGGGTTGTGCCAGGCCCTAGGTGCTCATCTAGGCCGCAAGGTGATGACATGTGTGAGGCAACCTTCTCAGGGCCCCACTTTTGGTATCAAGGGCGGGGCTGCTGGTGGTGGCTACAGCCAGGTACTCACTCCATGTTAATCACTCATTTTAAAGCATCAGCAGGTCAAAACATCAGAGTTGTGATTTGCATTTGTGACACAAGTGAGCCGTCAACACAGTGCAGGTGTCCGTTGTGCTGTACTGCAAGTCCTGATGTCCTTTCACACACCTTATCTTCACAGGTAAGGTTTGTGTCTGCCATGCGGCTTTGCTATGCATTTATGCATTTGAAGGTTACCTATGTGGGTTGTGGGTTGTGGGTTGGATGACCACAGGTGCCTGAGCAACTTGAGTTGTCAATCCTGCACCATCACCCTGCCTGCTATGGCAGAGCACAATGGCATACCAAAGTTGTCAAAGTTTATACTATGCATAGGCTCAAGGTCCAGCTTCATTGGCCAAAAGCTCAGTCCAATAGGTGTGCCAACTGCTTAGCTATGTGATGACATGCAGGTCATTCCCATGGAGGAGTTCAACCTGCATATGACAGGTGACATCCATGCCATCACAGCAGCCAACAACCTGCTGGCAGCTGCCATTGATGTGCGCATGTTCCATGAGAACACACAAAGTGACACAGCCCTCTTCAACCGGTTGTGCCCGCCCAACAAGGCAGGCAAGCGCAACTTTGCCCCTGTCATGCTGAAGCGCCTCAAGAACCTGGGCATTGACAAGGACGACCCTGACAGCCTGACAACAGAGGAGAAAGCACGGTACTGCCTAGCTACAAGCATGTGACTGCCTCAGAAGTGTTGTTGTGAGTTGGCTGCTTGCCCTGTAGTCTACGCCTCATCACTCTCCGGGACCTGGCACTGTCAGCCTGTCACACGCATGTGCATAGCTTGCAATAGGCACCTTCTCCAGCTTTGCTTGGCCTCACCTCCTGCGGTGTTTACCTCAGACATTGTCATTCACCGTTTGCATTTACTGTTGCCATTCACAGTTGCCATTCTATGCTGCATACCGTTCATCAGTGCACCAAGCAAAGCTCCTTGCTGATGTATATGCCTTGCTGTAGGTTTGCTCGCGTGGATATTGACCCCAGCACCATCACCTGGAAGAGAGTGATGGATGTGAATGACCGCTTCTTGCGACAGATCACTGTTGGGCAAGCGCCCACAGAGAAAGGCATGACGAGAGAGACAGGCTTTGACATTGCTGTGGCCTCTGAAATCATGGCAGTGCTGGCTCTCACCACCCACCTAGCTGACATGCGATCACGCTTGGGCAACATGGTTGTGGCCAACTCAAAGCAAGGCAAGCCTCTCAACCTAATTGACTTGGCCTCATACAGAATGCGGCTATGAGGTGATGGCTGGTACTGTGTCTTGAGATGGAGGACTGCATGCCTATTCTCATCAAGGATTCCTGCCGCATACTTGATCTGCCTAGGACTGACTTGATTTCCTGCATGCAAGTAGCTGCAGCAACTTGCATCCCGCACAGCCCTGCCTTGCAATTATGACATCAATATCGTGTATGACAACTATGCAACAGCAGGCCCATCTAATATCCAGTGTTTCCGCATTGCCATTGTTTGGCTTCTGAAGAAGCCAAAGTCAGCAGCAACATGCATTGATGTGCAGGCGCTCCAGTGACAGCTGATGACTTGGGGGTGGGGGGTGCCCTGACAGTGCTGATGAAGGATGCCATAGAGCCCACCCTGATGCAGACCCTGGAGGAGACCCCCGTCCTGGTGCACGCCGGCCCCTTTGCCAACATTGCCCCTGGCAACTCCTCCATCATTGCTGACAGAATTGGCTTGAAGCTAGTGGGCAAAGATGGCTTTGTTGTCACAGAGGTATGCTACTCACACATGTGATATCCAGTCTCAATACAAAGAAGGTTTCAGCCATTTGCCACTTGCAGTAGCATGGCAGAAGCTGCATAGCTTTGATTCACTAGGGTCACATGTTCTGTTGCATCTGCCTTCAGTTTGTAATGCTGTAGTGCATGAATATTGGTTCACGGTTCTGCTTCTCACAGTTGCCAAAGCTGCGTACCAATGCTTGTCTACCTCCATGCAGGCAGGTTTTGGAGCTGACATTGGGCTAGAGAAGTTCATGAACATCAAGTGCAGATATAGCGGCCTCAAGCCTAGCTGTGCTGTCATTGTCGCCACAGGTATACTGGCCTCTTCATGCTGCTGCTCAAAATCATGACCCATTCACCACCCATACTTGTCTCGTCTGTCACATGCCATGCACAGTATGTCATCTGCTACTCCGTGCATCAATGCCCCAGACTACTGGCTTGTGGTAGCAATAGACCACGTGGAGCAGAACAGCCAGGTTCTGCACTCAGTAGTCTGTCCTGGAGTGCGTCCCAGTACCTGCCATCAGCTTGACTACATGAGATGACTACCACTGCTGCATCGCGTGCTCACTTGTGCTGGGTTGCGATGTAGTTCGTGCATTGAAGATGCATGGGGGCGGGCCCACAGTGACAGCAGGGCGGCCTCTGGATCATGCCTACACCAATGAGGACACTGCCCTGGTGAAGGCAGGCTGCTGCAACCTAGCTAGGCACGTCGCTAACACACGCAAGTATGGGGTGCCAGTCGTGGTAGCAATCAATAAGTTTGCCACTGATGCCGACGCTGAGCTGGCAGTGGTTAGGGAAGCTGCTCTGGAAGCTGGTAAGTCACACAGCT
>JAABUO010002493.1_pt1 | contig 22382 bp, 18 predicted proteins | sample 5559291 | NCBI WGS metagenome assembly JAABUO01 (sample SAMN10711878, study PRJNA513372) | rock metagenome | isolation source: Antarctica rocks | place: Antarctica: Victoria Land, Finger Mt sud
ATGAAATGCCCTACACACCTCCACCTCCTTCACACCACCCCCAGATGTACCATGGCTACCAACAACATCCATATTCTCACGGCCCTCCCCAACATTTCCAGCAACAGCCTCCACCACAATGGTACCAATACCAACAATCAATGACAAGGCCATACCAGCACTATCCGCCCATGATGAATGCACCCTATCCAGTACATCATCATCAACATCCTGTACAGCATCAACCGCACCCACTACATCATGCGCCCTCGTCATCTTCAATACACTCGCATCAAGATATACTCTCTCCATCTTCTTCAACCACGTCGCTCCACATTCCCTCTGTGCCGTTAATGAGTACACCGAATCCATACCTAGCTCCCGCGACACCTCCACCGCCATCTAGGCGTATGCCCTTCTACCCTCCTGTGAGTTTACTGGTCTAGCAAGTCTTTATATTGACATGAGATACTGATAAGGTCTAGCTCCCCTGGTATTCTTTTCCTGAAGGCTCGTTCCCGCGAAGAAAGCCCCCGCGGCGTGGACGAAATCCAGCACCTCAGTCTTCCAGTGCCCCCGTTGAATTACCTTTAAGAAATGATTCAACTACTAACGCAAAAATTGCTATGGAAGAGGTTAAGCCGGTGCCAGAGAATGGCCTTGTGCCTAAGCCCCTGCCAGAAATTCTATATGTTGAATCATCTGAGAGCTTGCATGAAGGCCAGCCGCAGAATGATATACCAATGCAACCATACCTCGAAACCCCCCAAACGTCACATGCACCTTCAGAATCTGACTCCACGCAGCCAACAACACCATCCTCTGCTGTTACGCCAGCACCACCTCGACAGCAATCTCTTCAGACTGTTAAGACATCTGATCGGGCGACTGTTGCCAAGGTTCCGATCGTGCCTGCTATTCCGAACATCCCTTTAGCCTTACGGCCATCCAAACGGGCTTCTGTCAGTGTCACTTCAGATGCAAAAAGAACAGAGCACCCCTCGCCCTCAGACACTCCCGATGTAACAAACGCTGTAGAGACAGCTGGTCAATCCAATAAGCAACGCCTCTCTGAAAACCCAGAGATTACGGGTAATCCTACATCTCCACGTGCAAAGACTGCACCTAAGTCTTGGGCCGACCTGGTCAAGACAATGGCGCAGCCTACGACTACCAATGCAAACAAAGTTTCTGATAACACTCACACTCAAACTAACGGCTTTTCTAATCCTAGAACTGGTTCTCTGGCTAATGCATTGAGCTCTTTTTCAATTTACGGCGGTAGTGAAGAGTCCAGACTCTCGTTCTTGGAGCCAAGAGGGCTCGTCAACACAGGTAACATGTGCTACATGAATGCCGTAAGCCGTTGCCATACAACTTGTTACTCTGCGCATTTCTACCCGCTAATTCGGCACTCTAGGTTCTTCAAATACTAGTTTTTTGCATTCCGTTCTATAGCTTTCTCGAGGGGGTTAGTAAACGAGCCGCCCATAGCTTTAAAAGCGATACTCCGTTAGTGGACGCAATGTAAGTCCATAATGAGGCGACAAGCAAGCACATCTGCTAAGGTATTTTGGGATTAGGATCATGTTCATGCGAGAATTCCCTGTAATTGACTCCGCAGTATCTGTTGAGCAATTGCGGATGCGGCTTAGGGAGAATGAGCTTGAGCAATACGGCGAGGCATTTATTCCTGAGTTCGTGTATGAAGTCATCAGGCGTCTACCTCGATTTTCGTCAATGAGAGTGAGCCAAGCGTTAGGTTTTACTTAGATTATGCTGACTTCTTCTAGCGCGGGCATCAGCAGGATGCAGAAGAATTCTTAGGGTTTCTTCTGGAGGAAATGCATGATGAGTGTAATAGGGCCATGAAATTAGCAACTGCCAAGGCTTCGTCTGGCGCTTCCACCCCAACAAATGGTATCATGTCTCCAACGAGCGAAACTATTGTATCTACTACCGCAGGTGATGGTGGCTGGCTCGAGGTGGGGCCAAAACAGAAGGCTGCCATTACTCGATCATCAGGCGCAATCACCACAGAGTCACCGATTACTAAAATCTTTGGTGGCAAACTACGGTCGGAGTTGAGAGTACCAGGAATGAAGAACTCGGTAACACTGGAGCCTTACCAGCCTTTACAGCTTGATATTGGCGCACCGCAAGTCAACAATATCATTGACGCACTGAAGGGGTTGACTCGGCCGGAGACTCTCCATGGAGAATTTCACTCTCCTCGAGGACCAGGGGCACTTGCAACAAAGCAGGTGACCATTGAAACCCTTCCGCCGGTTCTTGTTCTCCATCTTAAACGTTTCCAGTATGATAATGCTGGTGGCACACAGAAGATCTGGAAGAAAATCGGTTACCCTCTTGAGCTAGAAATACCCAAGGAAGTATTTCCTCAGCATAAAAGAGGTGGTCTACTAGCCCATGGAGGCCTACCGAAGTATCGTTTAATCGGCGTTGTCTATCATCATGGCAAGAACGCAAGTGGAGGTCACTATACTGTTGACGTTCGACGGCAAGAAGGCCGAGAATGGATTAGGCTTGACGATACAATAATTCGCCGTGTTCGAAGCGAAGACGTTGCCGAGGGAGGTAGCGAGGAAGACTCGAAAATCCTTGCTGCTGCCCTCGAGCAGCACCAGAACGATCAGAGCTCAAATGTTAATCTTTACGATCAGTTTACTTCTGAGGGTGAGGAGCAAGCCCAGTCCGAAAAGGGTTGGAATCAAGTCAATGGCTTGGCTTCAGGATCAGCGGCAGTGAACAAAAAGTGGTCAGGGGTCGTGAATGGGAATGCTACACCTACTAATACGTCTGGGAAAATGACTCCTATCGGACGCGCCTCGGTGAAGGACAATAAGGTTGCTTACTTGCTCTTTTACCAGAGAGTAAGTGCCTGAGCCTCTGGGGCGGGGCACGGAGGCTTTCAATTACACGGTTAAAAAGAGCGGTGGAAAAGCTGTACCGTGATTTCGGTACTTCGCCTTGCATACACTACACTGTTTGCATGTACGACTTGTCGATTGCGGGCGGATTTTACGATATGAACTATATCTATATATCTGTAAATATTGTAATCCAGCTGTATGACAATGTTGGGGCATTGTCCCACCGATAAAGTGGAATAGGCGAGCTGAGAGTAGGTGAGGGCGCGTCAAAAAATTAAGAATCAAGATTTCATGCCTTTTAATACTGCGCGTTCGATTGTACTAGGTCAACTATGCTTTTTTTTCTAACAGATACGTTTGATTATGCTCGAACTTTATCCTTCGCTTAGTTCTGATGCTGAAGTTCAGTAGCTTTGTTTTCCATCTGTCTCACTCGATCGCAGTTTTGGTGGTGCCCTAAGTTGCTGTCGTGCTTGTTTAGAAGATATCTTCAGACTTGTCAGACTATGCAAATTTCACGATGATGCTCCGTTTGAAAGTGCATGCTATGGCCACCCACTCAATTTTTTAAAGTTACGTTCTCCTCGTCAAACTTCATGCCTCCGTCCTCATTGCTTGCTCTTCAGAAACGATCAACAATCCTTATGTGGATTGATAAATGGCAAATACTTTCCTTTTGATGATATCTAATCGTATAAAGAGCGGTTGTTCCAACATCACAACTATCAAGACTCGCGTCTTCACTCAACTTAGTTTTACCCTACTGAGTAAGCATCCTTGGTTCTTCTAGCTAGTACTCAGAAATGCCTACAGATCCTCGTTGGACAAAATACGAAGTCGAATGTCTTAGCTGCCTGAGGAGCCATACAAAAACTAACTGGGAAAGCGTCCTACAGAGATTCAACTCTTTCCTCAACCGTGACCGCTCTGTTAATTCAGCAAGAGCTAAGACGTGGCACTTAGATAAGGGGGAGGGTGATTGGAGTGATCAATGTTAAGCACCAGATTCGCTATGTCCTCAACCTCGATACAGCTTTACTTATCTTCTATCGACTGGTCTTTATTACTTACTATGATCAGGACTGCCATCGCAGCACTACCTTGTACCTCGCTTCTTGTGCAGAAAATCCTCTACGGTTGCGGAGCCTTGGATCCTCATCCCAATGACTACCTCAGGGTCATGGCCAAGTACGGCACCACGGCCGAAGGAAACCTCCTCGATAAAATTGCGGTTGCACTGAAATTGAATCTACGCTTCCGTTCTTGTGGAGCACCAGATCCTGTGACTATGTGGACAGTCGAAAACGTCGCCGAGCGTTTGGCCCAATTAGAAGCGGATAGAGGGGTAGGGTAGGTACACTAGAGCTCGTTAGAGAAGGACAATACACAGGTCCAGAAAGTGCTTGGTAACTGTGAAACCATTTGAAGGACTATACCATATTTCAATGACGACCCAACAAATCTGTCTTCTTTCACAATCTCATCTTCTGTAGGTTTATTCAACATGCACTGGGCTTCCCTAACTAACGTGACATGGCTCTTGAAATTTAGCCACTTTCCAAATGACTTCTTTACTGGAGAAGCGTATCCAACTTGCAACAGGTTCTGTTATCAGTTATGAAATGAGATGCATCAATGGAAATGATGGCGGATAGTAAGTGGGCGATAGTGTGGACCATGTGGGGGGAAAAGGATGGGAGAGGAGGAACAACGAGGAACCACACGTATTCGATATTGAAGTAAGCAGCATCTATCAATACATCTACGTCTGAGGGTCTCATGGCTCAACTTCCTCGTCTCTTTAATCAGGTTTTCTGGGAAAACGCTCTCAGGGCTCACACCACTGATTTGAGCATTTGGCTAAATGGCGATAAAGCGTGTTCGTGGGTTTGACCAACCGCTGGCGGAGTATTTGTTCCCAATGTGACTCCTGAGCATGTCGGTAATTCTTAATGAAACCTGATAGAGTATCAAGAAGAGAAGCCCGGTCAATACTCAAGCTGTCGGTTAAGATGTGCTAGGGAGATACATTGACTCATTCTCACTTAACATTGACGTGTCCGCAAGAGAATCAACATAGTACTACCACTCCAAACTCCACTAATGATGTGAACGTAAGCAATAAGTCATGGCAATGCTCGCCAGTCCCCTTGATCATAAATTTAGTGTAGGAAGAACAAACACACGAAAGCTACTTTCACGTCCCACCAACACCCTTCTTCCCAGTCAAACTCCCTCCTCAGCCTACCGCCTTAAAGCCATCACATTGGCATCTCAACGTCGCCCCCCACCCCAATCACCTCAACAGAGTCTCTTTCGCGCCACTTATTCTAAACCCAGTACTCTCCCTCAGCGCCTTCCCACAAAGCCGACCTACCCCTTCGTTCCCCTTGCCCGCTCCGTCCATGCCAGTACCAGACCGCGCCACTGTTCATCCGAAAGCAGTATATTGTAAAAGTCCATTCCAACTCAAATTCCGCGCCATCCATCGCGCGCCAGGGAACCTTCTCGCAGGAAAGCGCAAGCCCACAGCATTCATGCCATTGGCGCCGCCTACCCAGACAGCTGGATCCCGTCACCCTGTAATCTCTGAGACTCCCCAATTACGCGCCAAGGCATGGACTTGCACAACGGCTAACCGCCGCTACCTGACCGGTTCCTCGGAGGGGTTTGGGAAGAGTGATCCACTGCCGAAAGTCTTAGCTGCGTATAATGGGAGTGGAACATCTTAGGGAATTCTGGAGAATTCGCTCATTGGAAAGCTGTTCATTAGATTTCATAGACGATAAGTTCGTGATCGTGCCTGAAGGAGTAGAACCAGCCTTTTGTCAATAGGAGATCATTGACTTTTGGAGCATAGTAATTATACCAAGGAAAGGCTTGCCGTCGTCTCAACAGTGGCAATTAGAGATAGGAGACGGGATCGTAATAATTTAAAACTGATTTGAACTGCAATGGGTTTCAGAAAAGGTCATGTTTAGAACCCGCGATGAGGAGGAGAGCGAGTTCGAGGTCCGAGGGCAAGGTAGGTGATTTGCATGAGGAGGTACTGGGGTCCGTAGATCCACTTCAGCTTTTCTCATTTCATAGAGTGGAAGAAAATCGAAAGAGAAAGTACTTTGCTCTATAGAGGAAAAGCATTTGAATGACGGTTTAGAATATAGGAAATTCAAGGCGACCGACTGACGAGAAATATTTGCTTAGTTGATTTCCTGATATTGGAGTACGCCGTTACTTCTCATGATTCACCAAAATCCTGTGCTAATGCAAACTCTCATGGGTTTATTTTTATATCCGAAAAAACAACAATAGTGCTTTGAGTCTATAGATATCTGTGCAAGGCATCGGCAGCGAATCAGAGGAAAGGCTGAACATAGAGATGGCGATATCCCACTTGAACCTCGGATCATAAGCAAAGCGCCGCCAGTGTAAGCTTTCGGGCGAAAGAACCTTCTTGCAAGGAAAAGATGCAACAAAAGTCAGATGGAGACTATGATTCAGCCTTTTTAGAACCCAATATTGTCTCCCTTAGCATTGCAATGAAGGGATCAATCCACTTGGCTTTCCCTTGCATACCTTTTTCGCCATAGTACGTGAGCTCGAAGGTCTCCAGACCTTGGACGTGCAAGAGCAGAGTTACCCAATCATCTGAAAATGAGAACGGAGATGCGGAAGGGTCGTAGGGTCGTGGAACCCATTGCCAGGCATTAACCCCTGACGCCTCAAAAGGATCCTAGCGGAAGCAATCAGTAAGCGGAAGTAGGAGATCAAATTTCAACAGTATAATTAAAAACATACCATTCGCAGAGCCAACTTCAGATGCTTTAGATTTGTCATTGATCCTATTGTAGTGCATAGATTGTGCCAGATATCGTTGCGCTTCATCTCGCCGTACCGTGGCCCTTCACTGGTAACTTCTATAGATTGGATGTTCCGAAGCTGTACGGGTGCCCTGCTTGCCATGAAAGTCTTGTAGGCTTCAGGTCCGTGAGAAAATTTGAAAGTATTGCCCGAGTAGTGCATAAGTGATGCCTCGTGGTAGATAATACGACAGGTTCGTAGCAAGGACAAATTGATTGCCTCTCTTTTGTCAAAGCAGTATGGATTAGAGCAATGCGGAGCTTGGCTGTGCCCAATACGATGGGGCATAAAGCAGCGTACAGATGTGACCTTGTTCGTCGACCTAGTCTTAATTACTAGGATGTGATAGCTGACGCCTGTGAGGACGATAGTATAAATCTTGAGACGGATCTCGGCGGGAATGCTTAGAAAGCCTATTGAGGGTATAGGCGTCTCAATCGACTGAGGGACTACCGCGACCTGATAACCCATCTCGCCCATCCGAGCAGTCAGCGGCTGCGAATTTCGAGATCCTACCCCAAGACCATTGCGGTTATAATTTATACAAAAAATTCGAAGGCAGAACACAGCACGGGTGAATTTTTTTACCGTAGCATTAGGAACTGAGTCATTGTCTCTGCTGAGAGGAGATCCCGTACTGAGTAGTGCCTGGGGAAGGCTGTGTTGTTGTACTTGCGCATTGCTCCGCTAGGGCCATAAGCAACGCGGTACATCAGGCATCCAGCGGGATATAAGCGCGTTGAGCGCTAGAGTAATACCTAGTGACGTAATTGAACTATATTAATCTAACATATCGACATTACTTAGATTACTACGGTATTCAGGGTATTATTTGTTAGTACGATCTACAAATAGTTCTACAGGGAGTCGATTGATCAGCACATACAAAACAACCCTTAACTGTGGCTTTCGTACTAACAAATAACCCCCCGGAAACCGTAGTAAGTGAACATCTCAGGGGTTGTAGATATACCGTGTATAAGCTATATAGAATGTGGTTAGGATAAGATCTATCTAATGCAGCTAAAATTTAGTGAGAAGCCAGCAATTAAATCCCCTGATAGATAGTAGGTGAAAATGAGTAGTCGCACTCATATTTCTTTAAGCGCGAAAAGACGATTTCCAACCAAAGTATCAACTCCAGGAACAATAAAGAAATGGCGGGCTCGAAGAATATTCTTGAAGAGCCAAACATCCCGCGAAGGTAGAAATGGACCTTTGCTCAACAGTTTTCAGCATTTCTTGCTGGGACTACTGAGTTAGTAACCCATGACGCGTTGAAAATTGGATGATTTGGAATACTTGTTGTACAAGGAATTGAACAATACGACGTACAAGACAAGATGCAGGGTTTATGGGACTCGAAATCTCCATTCACATATTCACATGGGCTAGTTCGACCTGATACGTTGATTCTCAGTGAACCTGATACATTAGGACTGGTGATACGGAGCGTGGTTTCTGTTCCTAGGTCCATACTTCCTGTCATCAATTGATTATTAGCTTGTCCATCCCTTGGACCTATCCGAAAGATTGTCCTTATAATTGAGCAATCCATCAAGCGCCAGTTGCAAGTTCTGTCTCAATGCACAGCTATCATTCGTCACTTGATATCACTTGCCATACTTATGAATGAGGGATGTCATTATCGAGACGGCACTCGCTTTGTAACCACCTCCGAAGATGGCATAATGATTCAGATAGTGATATCTAGCAAAAGTCAAAAGTCATCGTACTACAATTCGATCGAAGAAAACTTACAGCTCATACAAGCTAACTCTGTCTTCGTACTCCGACACAGGCTCGGTCTTTGGGCAGTGTCGATGATATTCGTTCATGAATGCACCCCCAAATCCTCCGAACATCTTCATAATTCCTAACTCGCATTCGGAGTGGGCGTAATAGGCACTGGGATCATAAATGATGTCTTCTATCCCTCCCCTACCCCCTATCCTAGCTCTCCCCTTATTCCCTGACCAAAGGTCTCCATGAATCACCACGGGAGTAATGCCTGTGCCATTATTCAAATGGTGGTCTCCCAAAAGCTTTGGTACAACGACATCTGCAGTGTGTTCAACGATAGACCGTAGCTCATTGTCCGTGCCGTTAGTACGCTCGTTTTTTCCAAGAATGGCAAGAAGCCGTTCGTCTGCATAAAATTGAGCCCAGCTTTCCCGGTACTCGTTCGGTTGTGCCGTATCTCCACAGCACGTTGTTACAGAAAAGCCAAACACCGGTTTCGAATAGCCTTCCGGTACTGGCGCAGGGGTAGTATGAAGTTTTGCGAGTTTCGCAGCAAGCGATAGACCGGAACCTTTCTCTTTGGACGATGAAGAAAAAGGATTGAGATCCAGGAACTCCGTGACAAGGAAAGCACCACTGTGATCTTCGAGCATAGCAGTTGCGAGGGAAGCAGGGCACAATGATGGAACGATATCATGGATCGCATTAAGAGAAGCGTGTTCGCCCTTAAACATAACTTCTGATTCCTTACCCTTACCAGTTTTCAAGAAAAAGTGCTTCTGGCCGCCATCCTCAGACTGGGTAGTGATTTTCGCTGTCGTGGCGAAGCCAGATCCTCCATGCTTCGCTACAGAGGTCACAGATTCATTCAGGGACAGAGTACGTATGATGACAGGGTCTAATTTCATCGTGTTCAGGAAACTCGGGAGCGAAGGGGATCATGAAGAACTAGTTATCTAATGAAGGAGTTTCTGTGGTGGCATTCGCCTAAGGGATATTTGGTTAGGAGTAGAGAGAGGTACATGGGATTCGAATTCAATCATTCATTCCATTCCCGTCTGGTGGTCTACCATCGCAAGATTACGTCATAGCAGTTTTCACACTCTGGTGCCCGCTTCCAGATTGACAAAAGCATTGCTGTAACCAAACACACAAACCCCACGACGATGCTTTGAACGCCTGTAAATGATATGATCCTCAGTCAATGCAACTTCTGCTCATAGTTGGTATTTGATTTCGGCAGTTCGTCTAACGTTAAAATGAATACCACTGGATCCGGCTCTTAGTACTGCACATAAGAAACTTCCATATGGAAACATCAATACAAGAATTCAATTCCTCCGTAAATACTCCCAATCAGAAGCTACCAAGTCAAACGAACAAAGACGTCGAGGTAAAATGGAAGACAAAATACTCAAAAGACATTCTTCCAGCCTCCAGAAAATTATGTATGTGCTGCTGGAATTTAACATCACGTTCTGAGTCATGCGGTTCCTCGTCTATGCACAAATGTCAACCCTGCAGCCATCAATTACGGATTAAGTAGGTTGGCCATCTGTGTAAGCGCAGTCCTTGTCCTTTCCCTTACGTCAAGGGATGGATCGGAGGCAATTGCTTCGAGCTGCTCATAGAACCCAAGTTTCACCAGTTCTCTTGCTCTAGATCTGCTATTAGGTAGGTCGGCTGAAGAGTCAAGCCAACTAACGTTAATGACGATCCATGCACAGGGAGATCGGACTTCTGGATCTGAGTGAGTGAAAAGTGGTGCAACCAATTTCAGGAGTTCTGACTGCGAGACGAGCATCTGTCGATGTCGCGGAAGGCCGGCTGCAATATGAACAATGATATACAAAACAGAGATGATGATTTTCGTTGGCGGCTGGATTTGCCTCACGGCAATTTCTGAAGATCTCCTCTCGCGGTTGAAGGCGTTAAAAACCTTAGGCCGGAGTTTGTTTGCCAGGAGTTCGAAAATTTTGTCTTGTCCGAGTTCTCGAAAGATGTGATCAATCATTTCATGAGCCGCCGAGCCGGCTAGAATGTTCCGAAGTAGATCGAGACCTTCGCGCTCTATGTCATGGCTCTTGATTGTTTCAACCTCGTTCTCTCGAAGGTCATACTGGCGGCCAAGAAGCGGGTTAGATCTGTAGTCAGGGTGAGATTGACTCAAAGCTCCAATGCTATCGACCATGTTTAAATCATCACCATTATCTTCAAACGCCTGGCTAGACTCCCTGGAACTGTCCTCGGCAGCGTTGAGCAGGTCAACTTGCTCTCCTGCCGCATTGGGAGTACCCATCGTTATAGGTGTTCTTGAACCAGCATCTCGCTCTCCTCTCAGCCCTGAAGGAAACGCGAAGTCGTCCGTATCGTTCGAAATTATCTGTTTCAGCCAGCCAGGGCCAAGCTCCTCGAGACACGTCATTTTCAATGCATTAGGTGCCCCGAGGACGAGATGCTTGAGCGCCCATATAGAGTTCAACCTCAGTTCTGCTATCATTGAGTGAGCATGGTCGCACAGGATCTTCAATATGCCGGCTTCAAGAATTGCCTATATGGGAAGTTGTGAGTAGGCGAAGGGCCTGACACGATAAGGCGTCAACTTACCTCTCGCATCGGGCTGAACTCCAGAACTAGATTGCAAATGACAGCAGTGGCAGAAACTTGGATGTCGATATCTGTATGTCTCAAAAGGACAAATAGCGGGGCAGCAAGACCAGCATCCATGAGATCCGTTCTCAGTGTGCTGACAGACCTGGAAAGCCCTCTTGCCGTTCCGCAAGCTGCTAATATCACGTGCCTTGGATTCAGAACCTTTCGATCTTTTAGAGATCCATCCACGGTCGCCTTCACGTTAGCGGATGATATCTGCGTCATACTGTAGGGCTTTAAGGATTCAATGATAAATGGTACTACCCCGTTATCTATTATCATTTTCCTATATTCATCTTTGACAGATGCAAGTGCCGCTAGAGCGATTAGGACTGCTTCTCTCATTTTCGTAACATGGAAAGCCGCAGGCGAAAGTCCATCGGCTCCAAGCCTTGACGCATCATCTTTAGTATCCACCGTATCCGTGGTATTCCCATCAGGCGTCCACAATGATGTTGAAGAGCTTGCCGGCAGTGGATTGTAAGATTCCTTTAGCAATTGTGAAAGTCTCTTGATGGCCCCAGCATCGACGGCAGCGCGCTGTAATTCATTGCTGTCTACGGCCAACATTGCCAAGACAGCAGGGGCTTGTTCCTTTGTGGCCCAGTCAGGATTACTAAAAACACTAGCATCATAAGGATCGGAGAGCCTAGGAGAGGTCTTCAAATCCTTATCAAGCATACGAACGAGTAATGGCACCAACAAGAGGGCAAAACCCGTTTCTCTTCTCCTACTAGTGAGTCCGGAACGGTACAATATTGCAAGAACCCATGCCGCCATAAGCCTTGTCATACCTTGTTCAGCTCGTACAACGTAGATAAGCCAGGATATCAAGGGACTTTCGTCGTCCTCTGTCGTTTCAAAGGGTTCAAGAGCCGGGCTGAAGTTGCGAATCGTCTGCGACTGTCTTCCGAAGGTTCCGATAGCGCCGAGAGGCGGATAATTGGGTGCCAGCGCAGGCGAAGCACGTTGATTTGAACTTGGCAGCTGAGGTAGGAGACTCTCAATAGGGTTGAGTGGTGCTTGGCGGCTGCTACAAGAATTGTAGGAATCCCACGTAGCCACCTTCTTCTGGTAGGCGGAAGCTGCACTGGATTCAAGCTTAGGAAAAACGGCCGTAAAAACAGGGGCGCAGAGAAATTGAAATGCACGGGTTTTTGAATTTTGTATAATACCTCCCACCGCTTCCAGAATTGGAGCCAACCTAGATCTCATAGTTGCGGGTGGGGGAACACCAGATTCTGCGTTGACCGGCATCAAAAAACATCCGGTGGCAACAATGAACGAAGCCAGCCTGCTCGCCAAAGCCTCAAGTACGCCACTCCGGGCGAGCATTCCACGTTGAACCTCATCTTGGCATGTTTTCGTTACAAGTGCGGCCGTTAATGAAATCTGCTGTTGAACAACCAAAGCATTGGATGTCTGCGACAACAGATGTGTGATACTCCTGAGGTGTGTCTCTGTGTACAGGGAGTTTACCAATCCATCTGGGTTTGTATCTTTTCTTGTATGTCCCAACAAAAGTGAGTCTGCCACGGTGTTAAGGGTTCTTAGAGCAGCAAGTACGGCCGATGGGGACGCCTCTGATGGAGACGCCTCTGATGGAGAGAGTATATCCAATAGGGGGGCAAGGACGCCTCCAGCATTTAAGGGATGAATATAGGAAGGACCTCCTATATAGGAATGGTCATCTTGCTATCCCGGACAGGAGGGTGGCTTGTTTCTACTAACCGTGCGCCAAACTACCAATTATTATGATAGCCTGAAGGCGAGCTTCTTCTTCGTCAGTCCGGCTCCCTTTCCGCTTTATCTGTTTCGGATCACCGTTGCCCCCACGATGTTTTCTTTTCCCACTTCCTTTATGTGAGTTGAGGATACGCTTTATGGGCGCCAGCACGCCTAGACCAATCCACATCTCCTTCTTCTGTTCATGGCCGATGATCTCATTCTTGAGCGCTCGTAATGCGGCTACCTGACTGGCGGGAGATGAGGAGCTTCGGAGTTCTGCCAGAATGGGAGGGGTAGATGGGCGTGTCATGGTCTTGCAGTACTAATAGCGGCTATTGTTCTGCTTGGTGATGGGTATCGGAATGAGAGGAACGAGCGTCATTCAGTCTATACAGAGAGGTTCTCTGCGCCGGAAGGATGTTATAATTGACACTGCCGTGGAACGCCGGTCTTCAGTACGTGTAGAAAGTGTTTTGGGTTGAGATCTAGTCGATAGATGTGCTCAGGTATTTTCCGTACGGAAGATCACTAATTCAGAAGACGTGTCTCACATTGATCTGGCACTTGTTTTATCATTTTCCTTCTGCTTCAAACAAGTAGAGTAGCCTCACAAAATGGCGAAAATGTCCACTACAATCCAGACTCAAGTAGCTGTACTGGTGTGACTTGATTGTGTGAAGTCAACGTGAGTGATGTAGCTGGATAAAATGAAGGCAGATTCACGCCCTAGTAACCCCAGTGAAGCTTAGCGGCATCGGCACGACGGCCCATGAGATTCCTACTTGAAACAGCAAAGCGATTCGGTCTCCAGGTTAATGGTGAGGATCGACTTAGGTCGTAGACTAGATGTTTGCTCTCGTCGCTTTGAATCTGCGCTCCATCGCCTCAACCAAGCCTACGCTTCAACTCGTGTAAGAGAGAAGGGTTTGGGCTCACTTCGCAAAAACTATGATAAGCTACAGCTGCTCAGACCCATCGACATCTTGCTAATTTTGTTTCAACATAAGATCTGCTATACCAAAATGGATTTCACTATCACAGCATCACTGTCGCTAGACCGAATTACTGTGCGGCTCGCGCCTGATGAATTCAGCCGCTTCCGATTCTAAGTGATCCTACAGTTCTAGGTACTGACTCGAGCGCTGTCTTCATTCTATTTCCCCAATAAACAACCTATCTTAGCACGTGCGCTCCGCTTTTCCAAGTTTCCGATCAAGCCTACAGCTTCATTCATTACTTCATGAGATTAACCACGTTCGCCTGCCCAGGGCTCGTCAGTGGCTCCGAATATGCGACATTCATCTTATCCAGCGGCTACGGAAAAACATCAGAGCTATGGCCCATTTCAATCTCCCCGATGGCAATTTGCGGAAATGAAAACAATTTGAAACACTTGAACTCGATGGATTTGTTGCGCGGTTCCAACGACGTCCGTGACTCTACCTATTTCCTGGCGACTTGCACAAGAAAATTTCGATGCGGCTGTCGGCAGTCACCGCAGTCCCTGTGCTCGCTGGCTGGCACTTCCGAAAGAGATCTTTGCGGGGAAGAATCTGGGGAAAACTAGCGTCACCGTCTTCACGAGGAACGGAAGTGCGCAAGGAGAACGATGTGCAATTCATGGCATATATATAAACTCATTGACATGCCATCTGTAGAGAGAAAATGTATAGCAAGCGCAAAGCAATCATTAATCCCTGGAGAATCTTTATCTACGTTGTCTTGTTCCTGATCTGGTAAAGAAAAACTCAGCAAAGAACTCGTAATGGTTTTGAATAGTAAAATGCAAAGTAACCAAATCAATATGGCGAAACGACCACGTTATCAAAACGAGAGGTTGACGATTGAGAGACAACGGCCGGCCCAAAGACACTATTACGCAAACGGCGTCTGGCGCACTTCCACAACCTTACGAGAATCCCGATACTCCGACTTCGTGCCATGTACATACGACGAGCGCACTTTCATCTCTCGTCTCTACAAGTATGCTCTTACCTTATTTGCCCAGACAAACGGTAGCGCCATACAAAGAAGCGCTTTTTCAACTGCAGGCGGCGGCAGCCGCAACCACTCCGACGAGGACTTTGAGATGATAACATCATCTCCCTCACCAACGCTTCACGCCAGTACCGCTTCAACCTCCCCCGGAGCGGGATTCCACCCTCACTCCCGCCATGGATCATACCGCTTTCCTTCCAGCACATCTCCACGTCCATACATCAAAAACCCCTCGCCAGCTGCGTTTCCACGATACCCCGCGCAACTACAGACAACCCCGCCAAACCACCACAAACGTCCCTTATCCACGTCAAGTCAGTCGCCGAATCCTTCCACCAACAAAACGGTAGATGCGGGCACACAGTATTCGCCTCCTCTTGTAGGCATGCCGTCAATGGCAAGCCCGCCAAAGCCGTTGGGCAAGCGGAGGAACCTGTCCAAATCACCAGAAACAGTTCCTGCCGAACCTACTTTAGCACCGCAGATGCCTTTCAAGCGCACCGACATATCATCGTCGATCTCCCAAGCAGCCACGGCATCTTCTACGACCCTTGCCAAGTCATCTTCTGTGTCTAGTCAAGGCTCTTCGCCCAAGCGAGCTCGCCCGCACAAACCTGCAGTAAAGTACATGACCGCACAGTATGAGACCTGTGATGTTAAAGATCTAGTCGTCCTCATAAGTAACATGCTGATGGAGCTTGTACGGTTCAACGACGACATCCCGCTAAAGGATGGCCGTTTAACCAGGTTCCACTCCCGAGCTCCGCCTGGAATCAGCGTGAAAGACTATCTTCAGCGTCTAACGACGCATGCTACCCTCTCACCACCTATCCTACTCAGCATGGTGTACTACATCGACCGACTATGTGCTTTATACCCGGCTTTCACCATCTCTTCCCTTACGGTGCACCGATTTCTTATCACCAGCGCTACTGTAGCTAGCAAAGGGCTCAGTGATTCCTTCTGGACAAACAATACTTATGCTAGAGTGGGAGGAGTAAGTCTAAAAGAACTGGCACTACTGGAACTAGAATTCCTATGGAGGGTCGAGTGGAGGATCGTCCCGAAACCTGAGGTACTGGTCGATTACTACCGAAGCCTCGTCGAAAGAAGCGAAGGTTTCAAGATCGAAGGAAGTCCCGTTAGTGAGAAAAGTAGTAGTAGTGTGGGAGACGGGGATCTCTCCGAGAGAGTGGAGCAAACGAATCTTGCCAAGGATGAGACGAAAGGATGAAATGAAAGCTTCTTTTTCCAACATCTTTCTCCAACTTGCACAGAGTTCTACTGGCTTGTTACTACAACCACTTTAACACCTAACTGTGCAGTACGTAACCAAGCGTGACAACATTTACCACCGTATAATACTCAGCAGAAACAACACCCCGTTCCAATCTCTGGTGGAGGATCAGCTAGTCAAAGATGGACCCGGTCATGATGTACATATATTACAAAGAGGAGTATACGGATGGTGATATCGTGGAGCGATGGCGTTCTATATAGGGCTGGAGCTAGGGAGATCTGGCATGCTGGGATGTACAGCATTTTCGGGTCAAGATTGAGGAGTCAAGCATCTAGCCACACACGTTGGGGACACCCTAATTCATGAAAGAATTTTATATAACCGTTTTACTGTATGCATACAGATGACATAGGTTTCACTATACGACAACTATGATCGTGCCCGAATTGACAAGGTGATACGTATCTCCTAACAATTACTACCAGACTTTCTTCCGGCTGAACGATACATGACCATCCGGCAAAGTGTAGTAAAGAGGACATCATGAACACCTTCAAACCCTCTCCGACACAATGTCCGTCGTACAGTGTTATACCAAATTAACCTTTGCGGGCAAACCTCCTACAATATCGTACCAGACGTAGCACATATATTATTAACACCAAGATGAGGAAACATCCTAAAAACCGAGCCTTCCAAATCAGACGACATCGGCTTTGACCATTCCAGACTTGGTATTCCAACCGTGACTCGGATGGGTCCGACCCAAATCTGTACCATACTAAACATTCGGAAGGTTGTCCATAGTCGTCTACCATAAGTTCAGTGTGTAGGCATGCGAGAATGGCTTTTTCTGGCACGGGGAGGGGAGTGCTCGATGGCCTCCACATCTTCTCCCTTTCGCCCGTCAATCAAGATCACGACAGTAACACAAGCCGCATATGCCTCTCTGATAGCGCAAGCCATGCAGGTTTCATCGATATTGGCCACGACGGCCGAAAGGCCTATGTAAGAACACCTAAACTCATCAGTATTCATAGCCATGATGTTTCAGTGAATCTGGGGCTTACCATGCGCGAGCAAAAACCTCATTGTCAGCTACTCCAAAGGCTTCGACAACCAGCACTGCTTCGTTGTCGTAAGTATCATACCCTTTGTGAGGATCACTTGGACCTGGTTTGCTAGCACGATCAAATGTAGTTGCTGTGAAAGGCAAAGTGGCATCCACTCCCCCCCAGCATTGTTGGTCAAGCAGCCCATCGACTCTGATTGACGTAAAGGCGTAGTCCCAGAACAGTACATGAGGCCCATCACATGGAATTGCTTTGATGTACGAGGTGTCGTGGCGCAGGCGCAAAGCGAAAGTGGCCCCTTCGATAGCAAACTTTATGGCGACGTTAAAGATTGAAGGTTCATCGCTTGGACTCTTTCTAGAAATGCGTTCAAGAGGACAAGCTAGTTTCTCGACTCGAATAGTATCTACGACATCATGTGCCGGACGAACGACGTCGAAATCATCCACTGGGATGATGGCATCGGGAGACCCAAGGGGATCACTCCGTGCCGCCATGTTCTTGATCTTCTGCTTACTCAAACGCGTTGGTACAGCATCCGGGATTGCTATCACGCAGTGGACTCGTTCAAGGTCTGGAGCATAAAGACACGGCCCTATCCAGCCGCCATACTGATTCACACCTTTGGCAGCACCGAGGACCTTGCCGACGATGCTTGACCAGTACCAATACATAGCATTTCGGTATTGGAAACCAGTCTGCGGGTGCATAAAGCTAAGTCCGTTCAACTTGTGGCCGTCTTTGATATCGACGTTTATTAGACATCTCATGGAGAGCCAAGCAGAGGACGGGCCAGGCAAGATTACCCCAGACAGAAAAGACTTAGCCTCGAAGCTACTAGATTCGAGAGTTGTTTCTCCTTTAGTCTCTCTATCAAGTAGGTCACATACCTTGGCCATGTTTGGCCATTTGAGTGCCCATCCTAGTTGTTCCACCTCTTTGATCCGTGCAAGCTTATCGTGTGGTATGACCTGAATGAGCGGCAAGAAATCCCAGGAACTTTCAAATTGGGTGTGTTTTGCCTGCTTGGTTGACACATTTGCCACCCAGATTCTTGTAAGTGCAACGCTCCATGCAACTCGGTCTGGAAGTCGTGACAGAAACCGGTGTTTCTCGAAGTCATCGAAATGTGCACCCTCGATTCGAAGATGAAGTTCGACGCCCAGCATAAGCTGATGGAAGAATAGTTGAGTCACTTCCGGATCTTCGTGGTCATAATAGGCTGCAATGACATGAGCTTCAGGGTCACTAAAGTCTATCCAATAGGGTGCATCCAAGACCTCAACAAGGACGGCTATCTGTTGACCCATGTCGGCCTCTCCGTTAGCAAGCACCTCCGGATCATAGACTAATTGCGAGTATAGGAACTCTTCGGTGAGTTCGGGCTAGTGTAGCAGATTATCAGTTCAAGATAATAAACTCATCAAGGACGCATTTTTGACTCACTTGTTCGTCTAGGCCATGCTCAAGAAACTTCAAGCGATCCAAAATCGTAGTTAAGGGCATTGGTCTCAATACAATGATTGAGTTTGTTTCTCGCTGACGCGGGTGGCGCGAGATCAAGCTCACCCAGCGGTTCATAGTGGTTGTCCCGGGCAAAGTGCCGAAGCACACGGTCATACTCGGCTGCTCCAGGGTCTCCCACGGCATCAATTTCTCGATAGGTCCCTCCAGAGCGAATGACATGCCTCCTATTAGTGGAGAGGGTTCGCATGAAGCTTCCAAGCTCTCTTTACCGTCTTTCATGCCAGCAAAAGCGTAGAACCGGGAATGACGGAAGGACACGTTGGGAGCTTGTAAGGCCAAACCTTTGAATACCGGGGCGCCTTTGCTTACAAGCGCTTCAGCTTCGGCGAGTTTAATTTTGGCATGGATGTCGTGGCCCCTCGGAGGCCATGTAAGCTGTCGCACAGGTTGCGCACCAGACACGGCGTTATGCTGAGCATCTCCCCTTAGTTGCGAGCGTTGAGAGTCTTCTGTACTAAACGAGCTAGCACCATCGGCGCCACCGTTAAAGCTCAACTTTTGGGATCTATAGGCTGGAGATGGCGACCGCAACGGGCTACGGAGCGAAGCTCTGCTAACACGAAGCTCGTGATAAGACAAAGGTCTGTCATTGGGCTCAGACTAAGGGATCGCGTCAGCCGCGAAGTTTTGATTGTTATTGATTCAAATACCTGGAGATAAACTTGCCCAGCCATGACTGTGTTGTTGATCTCGGGGTTCAAGCTAGTTCCCACGTACAATGAGCGAAGCCGGTCTGTAGAAGCTTCGTGGGAAAGTGTTTGAGAGTCATTAAGCAAGTTGCGTGATCTTTGTGGGACTTGTACTAGCAAGTGTTGGTCGGCCGTTGTGTTTTGAGGCGAGTATGACAATGAAAAGAGTGGTCGACTTAGTGCGCACCTTTGTCGATTTTCTTCCTTTCTGACAATCACAGCCCTAATGCCGCACCTTGTTTGGCTTCGTGGATCCGATACTTCATCTCCTTCGACCCTTCATAGATGCCCTCTAGAAAGCTCCGCAATGTCTTCGGAAATTTCCTACATGGTAAGGATCTTCCTATTTCAGACGGTTTTCTCGGCAGAGAATGTTTATCTTCTTCAACACAAGTATCATATCAAAATCGCTAAAACTCACAGTGTCTGAAATATAGAAAGCATCAAAGACGACTCGAGCGTAGAAGAGAGAAGAATGATATTCTTACATACTTCTATACTGATGCGCGTTTCGTTGCTTCCCCCTTTGCACAAAGATTTGAACGAGCAGTCCTCGAGATTATAGCAGTGCAATTGGTCCTTTTTTATTCATACACCTAGAACCTTCACCTCGACAGGTTGTCTCAGTAATTGCGTGATATTGAGAAATATTAGCATGGCACCTCTGAGCCAGGGCACCAGCCTACCTTGAGACCGAAGTTCATTACGAGAGCAATCATGAGACCAATGCATACAAGTATTGGTCCAAAAACAGCGTCGAAGTCCTTCCCACTTCGTTGCTTTATCATGCGGCTACGAACAATGTACATCCACCATCCCCAAGCTCCTGCGAAAGCAGCTACTAGAGTATAAATCACAGCCAAGGCACGAGCAGCATCATTCGACGGCCCTGCTGCGTTGTAAAGCCCCAGGGATAAGGATGCTAAGAGTACTGAGATATGTTGCCATTTGATAAATGTCCTTTGATTCGCAAGCCAAACTTTTGGCTCTACACGTACGGGGCCAGAATCTTTTATGAGTGGACCAGGTTCCCCGATGCCTGGAGGCAGATGCATTGGTCCTTGTCGGTGTGCCCGTGCGTACTTCGAGTCTGAGAATGAAGGGAGGAGAGAGCGTAGACGAGATTCTGTTTGTGGAGCCGACTGCATTACTTGTTTCATGTCGTCATCCGAGTTGGCTTCTTCGGCAACATAATCCATGCTACGCTTTGTCCTCATATCTGAAAGCGCTGTTGCTGATCGACTCACTGGAGAACCGATAGCTGCTTTGAAAGATGGAACGGACTGAGATCGAAGCAAACTGCCTATGGCCATTTCTTCCTCTGCGTTTTTGGCCCTCTTGTCTTGCTCCTCCTGAAATGCAAGCCCAGGATCTCTTCTGATGTCGGTCTCCAGGTCCTTGAGCCAGAATGGGAAACTATTGACATGGTCCTCAAAAAGCTGGGTGACGCCGTGCACGAATTTTGAAAATCTCGGAGCCTCTTTCAGAAGATGTGAGGATATTAAATCGTCGATCCATTCTTGGGTCCTCTTGTTCGTGCCGTGGCGGACCTTTATCTCTAATACAGCATACCGGCATACTGACAACTCCCCTTGTCGGACACCCGAGAAAGGGAATTCCATGCGCCTCTGGTCAATGTCGACCCGATGCCATTGCTCATGATTTCGACACGGTCGATCAGTATCAAGTGAATCCTCTCGTATAAAGGCCAAATTCGTATCAAGAGACACTCTAACTCGGTCATCCCCGGGTATCTGGAACGCGGTACGGGTGTAATTGGCTCTTAGCACAGGCTGAAGTTTATTCTGTTTGATAAAACTTTGTATACTTTCAACATTTCTCTCTAACTGAGAAATATCATTAGGGTTACTCCCTTGTCGATCCCGAAGCTTCCCAATGGTTTTTTGTAACTTATACTCTCCCAGAATGAAGGGCTGCACGTACTTGTCTTTTATAGGGAACCGAATCTCTTCGCTATCGCCATTCTCTCCAACGGTCTTCTTTTCCAGTACGATCTCTGGCTTGTCGTCGAGATGACCAAACCACCTGAGGCGCAATGACGACGCATCCGAGACGTTATCGACCTTTCTTGTATATAAAGAAAATTGATGATTGTCAAAGTACAGAGAGGTAACAGTTGGATCTGGTCGACCACTATGAACAACCTTAGACATCTGAGGATTGTACACCAGTACAGGTAGACGACGTAGAACGTATGTCTTTACTTCCAACAGATTTTCGGGATGAACCCAAACTAAAACATTGTGTCAGGAGTGTCTCCTCGGTCGTTTCCCGCAACTGGCATACACTTATACGATTTGTACTTATCCCCATAACCTCTGGTCTCTGACGTTGACGGTACTCTTGCCTGATCGCCTTGCATTTTCTGTCTTACAAAAGAGTACATAGCAGAAAGCCTGTTCCCAAGTCAACAATGTATCTCAAACTCATTCTATGGCTCTAGCTTACCGGTAAAGCAAGGAAGAGTAGTCCTCAGAATTGAAAGGAAGGGCTGCTAATCGCACCTGTAGTAGTGGCCGAACTTTGTACCTCGAGCCTCGCCTCCTGTCATGCTTCTTTGCAGCTTTCAAAAATCCAGTGAAATTCAAACGACTGTATTTTTCCAGTTCATTGATCTCTTTAGTAATACTATCGAGTTCCTCGGGGGCTTCTCTTAATATGTCCTCTTTGGGAACGCCTGCTCTGTTCTCGCCTTCGCCTTCTTTTTGGTCCCTCCCGCCCGCAACTGCCTTCTCTAACTTCCATTCACATCGAGAAGTACGTACTTGAAGCTGTTTATAGGTTTCAACTTGAAAAGCATTGACCTTCTCCAACTGAGCATTTATCAGTTCTTCGACAAAAGCGCTCTCATCCTCTTCGGACCATTCTCGTGATTTGTCAGTTACGGCTAAGGAAGCTGCATCGTCCGAGGCGTCATCTTCTCGTAACAATGTTTTTAAATACGTGTAATCGATATAATAGGACTTCCATGGCTCAT
>JAABUO010002496.1_pt1 | contig 22363 bp, 24 predicted proteins | sample 5559291 | NCBI WGS metagenome assembly JAABUO01 (sample SAMN10711878, study PRJNA513372) | rock metagenome | isolation source: Antarctica rocks | place: Antarctica: Victoria Land, Finger Mt sud
TTGACAGCTGGGAAACAGGCAACTGCTTTCTGGCAAGTCAGGAGATGATTTTCTCCTGCCTTGACTGTACATGACTTGATCACTTTAGAACAACCACGACATCTCCTATGGAGCCTATTGTTGTTGCCTTGTGCAATGAGCTGTCCAAGAGCATTAGGCTCACATACTTTGTCAAAAAACTGCCAGCAAGGATCAGGCGGCTTGCCTACTGCTCCAGACCTTGATGCACTGCTGCTCACGTCACTTTCAGACATCTAGATTGCCCATCATCTGACTGCGATGACACTGTGCGATATGCGATATTCAGTGCGATACCTACTCTGCGATATGACGCACTGGCAGAGGGTCGTGCGGATAAGTGCGAAACATATTAAGTTACTAATTGCGTGCGGGGGTTTGTAATATCGCTGCGTACCCTGATTGCGTGAGAGGGCCCATAACCTGTTGAAGCGAGGTCGGTCGTGGCAGGCACGTAAGCAAGATCTACATCTTTACAAGTGCTCAGCGTACACAACGCTATCAACACAGCGTCTATATACACGCAAACAGGCCGCTACGCGGGCCACACATACCATACGCATTTGACTAAGGTTGACCTATGACTCAACATTCAGCAACTGGTTCAGAAATGATTTGACTGGAGACAACTGCATGTCCACACTTCAACAAACCTTCATCAGGTCTCGACATGCATATGCTGCAAGACACTATGCACAAGCACTAGCAGCCCTGCTTGCCAGCCAGCCATGCACTCTGCCTGCCAGGAGCAGTGCACACAGCAGCTCAGGCATACTCACACACAATGAGATGCAGATACTCAGTGTACTGTAGACTGAGGGCAGTGTGCAAATGAAGCATGGCGACAAACTTCATTCCAAAACGTTCCGCTGACCACTACCGTGACGGAAGAGGCTGCATCACATGCAGATTCATTCCTGCAGTGGAAACAGATGCAATTGGGAAACAGTGACAATAGGCAGGTTCACCCAGGTCATTTATTGACACAACACAAGATCTTGCAAGCCATGAAGGATGTTGATAATGGTGCATATCAAACTGCTATGGCATGAGGCTGCAATACTGGGCATGCTGTACATGCAAAGCTGTCCCTAGGCCAGAATGCTCTATTCAACTTGTGAACTTGAACGGTATGTGGTAACGTTCCCAACATGATCCATGCCAATTTCAGCAAGGAGTTGACAAACACCAGTACTACTGCCAACATGTGTACATATAATCAACCAACATGTCCGTGGAGACTATAGCAATGACAATCATACCAAGGTCGCCTGCTTGCCCAATTGCCATAGCTATAGTAAGTGTACATCATGTGACACATGATTTTGAATGTCACCAGCATCAGCACTGAAGGCCACGTGCTGATGTCCAATGATTGAACAGTCTGCATGCTACCGGTAGTGTTGATACATGCTATGATACAGCACCGTTGCTATGTATTTTATGTATATGTGGCCCCAAATCCACACATAGCAACATGCAGTCTTGCTGACTGGCTTTCTCCCCTGATAGCAACTTACTTCATTTCATTACGCACAGGAGCAAACCGTTTTCAAACAAGTTTGTACACGAACACAGCGTCAACGTGGCAAAACATGCAGAAGAGTTGTATCACAATGAAGTCAAATGTGGTGGGTTCTACATAACGAAGAAAAATGGCACACAACATGCCTGCAGGTGCAGCAAAGTGTGATGTGTGAACATGATCATTCATCTGCATTGGAGAGGTTGAAAGCATGGGAATCAGTACAACTACTTTTTAGATCTTGCGATTGCTTTCAATACACACTTAATGACTCATTGCGAAATCATGGCTTCTGAATCTAACAAATTCACTTCAGAAATTCGTATGTTGTGATCATCAGTGCTGTTGTCTCAGAACACAAGTTCTCTCCACTGATGTCCTGTACACACCCTGCAGGGTATGCCACAGGTTGCAGCAACAGCAATGCATATGTTGTACAGGCTAAGATCAACAATGCAGTAACTTTATGCACAGCCCAGAAGATGGAATACAATAAAACAGCTTGCCTTCAAATTTGTTGGTTGATACAATTATATAGCACACTCACCAACGTGCTGAGACGCCACAAAGTCAAATATGTAGCACTGAAAGACAAGTGCAGACACAAAGGCAAAGAAATATGAACCAAATAAATGAATATGCATTTTCACCTTGTGACACTTGAGAGGAAAGAGATGTACATATAAGCCACCCGCATGGACCAGACACAAATCCAGAACATAAGACTACTACTCAATTCTTGAAACTAGTTTCTACTCTTTACAGCATTATGTCATCCCGGAACTCTGGCTTCAGGCATATCCGCTTCAAGAATTCGTATGTTGTAACCATACATGTGCTCCACAGGGCAGTGCTGGTGATACGAGGGGCTACCCCCCTCAAAAGCCCCTTGGGTCCTTCTTCTGCTATCAGCTTCTGTGCAATCATCCTGAACGTTGGATGCTGACCATCTTGTTGCCTCATTGCCACCTGTAGCCGTGTCTTTACCACATCCAGTGGGTTGGTCAGGACCGCAGAAGTTACACCAGACAGCACTGCTGATGAGGTCTGAACAGCAACGACCTCTGAAGGGGAGCGAGCCTGCATTTCCCCTTCTGCACGTTGCCCTGTAAGCCCTTCATACTGGTGCCAAATGGCCTTTTGATAGGCGCCATATGCACTCCACCAGATTGCGCTAGATGGTACAAAAGTGGCAACAGAAGCACCAAAGCCTCTGTACAAGCCCCTTACGCCATCCTGTTGCACTATGAGTCGGGCTAGAGCAAAGCCGTTCTGTTTGCCAAGAGCAGAAGCTGCTGTGGATGCTGCTCGTGCATGGTTTGGAGTCAGGCCTGCCTTTTGGCTGCCACCAGTGCTGCTGGTGTTGCTGCTGCTGGGGTGGGTCTTTGGGGTAGGGGTTGGCTGCGACGGTCGGTCATTGACCATCAGTCTCTGGCTGACAACGTCAACTGGCACAATGATGCTCTGGGTGACAAGCGAGGCAACTGCCCCAGCAATAAAGTTGGCTGCACCGGCGGCTTGTGTCTCATTTGCTGAGATTCTGTTGGCAAATGGGGTTGCTACGCTCTTCATGGCTTCTAGGGTTGTCAAGTACACCTGTTCAAGCACAGCAGGTCAAGCTCTGGATACAGGAGTCAGTATAGCAGTAGGTGACGATACGCAAGTTTGCCTTGTCAACAGCATTCATGGTAACCATCTGACGGATGTCTGAGGACAGGCTTGTTAGCAGCAACCTGTGATGTTCAGCAATGAGGATGCTTGCAGCTGTGGATGGGTGTACGAACAAAGAGTGGCAAGCTTTGCTGCACAACTGCAAACACAGAGCAGCAGCCATGAAGCAGCAGCATGACCCACAATGCGAGAAGGGATGGCGCCAAAGACTACGGTGCCAAAGCCTCTGTACAGTCCTGAAATGCCATCTGTATTCAATATAACTCTGGCTGTCTCTTTAGCACCCTACACACCATAACGCATTGTATCAGCTTGAATTTGTCTAATCTGTTGGCATGCAAGTACAAGATGGACACACATAATGTGCACATGCAGAGAGTGAAACAAGTTTGTCGGTCAAGGGGAGACTCAGATCCCGGTGTGAAAGTGCTACTTACCCAAAGACCTGTTGGTGCTCCTTGGATTGCCATCTGCCTCGTCTTAACGACAGTGAGAGGAAAAAGGCATGTTGTGACACCCTGCAAAGCAGTAAAGGTAAGTCAACAGACCTGGGGAAGCACACATGTCCAGAAAATGCTCTTTGACACATCAGGCAGGCAGGCAGGCTACAAAGCTTGAGCACAGAAGTAGCGTGTGTATGCATGTGGTAGCATGATTATAACTCGATTGGCGCAACAGAAGAACCTACCGAAAACAACCCAGCTCCAACAACTATAAACTTGGTCTTGTTCAACCTGTATCATTTAGTAAATGCGTCAGACAGTCATGCGGGCACAACTTAAACTTGTGTGTGCTGCGCAGTGAATCAAAACATAAGTGCACGCATGTCGAGCCGAGACACACTAGCTAGAAAGACAACTGCAGGTAGTGGTTTTGGCTTCTTACTTTTCCCAATCAACCTCAGTGGGCGATGAACCCCCGGACATTCGTCACTGCAATCGTATAACACGAATAGCCGCCTGCGCTACGAGAACCTGTCCTAGCTACTCGGTACTTCTTGCGATCTGACTGCAGGAATGCAGTGCTGAGACAGAGCAACAATTTTGACACGGTACGTTTCCTCGATGCTGCTATGGAAGCTCCGATGTTCGAAGTTATCTGAGATTGGGACGAACGCCAAAAAGTGCAATAACGTTGAGCGTTTTTTGCTGCAGACCGCATTGTCTCCTTGCAAGTCCTAGGGTAGGCCATGTTGCCAGAGCTAATTAGTATATTACCCTAGCTGTGATATGCTGTTGCCAAACAGCCCCAATAAGGCGGGTCCGCGGACTGCAAATTGCCCTGCTGGCCCTGCAATCTGCTAACGATAACATACGTCCGACAATACGCCGACCATGCAGGCTCGTCGATGCACCAATCTCGTTGAACACATATCCTGGCACTCACTGCAGCCTGTTGCAGCGATCGCGCCTTGCAATAGTGTTGCGATCCAAAAGGTCCTATGCCAGCGTAGTCGACGTGGGACACACACAGCTTCGACAAACCTTACGAGGTGTCGAAGTATGCCAGTATCGGCAGCAAGGCAGCAAGTTGGCAGTGATCAGGTCGGCCCGGCAACACTTGTCGAATCGACTAGCTTCGCGTGCGCAAGTGACGTTTTGTTTACAGCCGCTGCCGCCGAAATGCAGCCGCTGTGTGTTTTCTCCTGCAGGCGTTCACTCTAGTTGGCAGTGGACGTGTCGGAACAGCCCTCGAAAAGCTCGGCAGCGGCTCTGACGTATCGATCCCTTGATCTCTTGCACAGCTCACAACGTTGACTTTTTGCATTTGCGCATCGCCTGGCCCATTCAGCCAGCACAGTGGTTAGCCGAGGAGCTGGCACACAAACAGCGCAAGCTTATTTAATGTGCGGATACGTGAAAGCTCACACCTACCATAGCTGCTCTACTGCAGAAAATTGTAGAAAGAGGTCATGCAGTGGAAGGTCCTCCAGGCCCTATAGTTGTGTGTACCAGAAATAACGACTTGCAGGGTGTCCTGGACTCCACACCTGAGGATCGCAGAGAAGGTATAGACAATGGACTTTGTCCGCTCAGCTGTGCAGGTGCTTGGAGTGTGCGACGCTGATGTGCACACCACACTCTATTACAGCTTTGTCATATTGCTACAGATCTTGTCTTCATCCAGAACGGCATGCTGCAACCCTGGCTAGACGCACGGAACCTTGGAAACAACACACAGGTCAGCGGCTTGTAAGCTGACTGCATTTCATTTGAACGTCGAGCGCCATGCCTATGATGCACACAGTCACGCATCTTGATGCAGGTGATTTGACTCTGGCCAACATGAACATCCTGTGTCACTGTCTCATCAATGAGCAAGAAACATATCTCTGGCCTTGCATGCGTTTTGTGCAGAAACATGCATCAATCTTCAGGTAGTGGGAAATCATTCCAAGTTGACCGTATCCCACAGCCATTGCCTGCACACACAACTTCACCTGGGAAGTGGCTCCAGCTGATGTGATGTGCAATTATGTGACGATGCAGGCCTTGGTCTACTTTGCCGTTTCAAAGAAGGGTGAAACGCCCATAGACGGCAAGACTGATGCCAATCCTGAGGGCTTGACAGCAGTCACAGGCAAGCATGCACATGCTTTTGCTGCAAGACTGGCTGCAGGAGACCTTAGCTGTAAGGTATCCGCAAGCCAAGGCTGTGGCAATCAAGCTTTCATGCCTGGTCAAGCTTGACAAAAGCTGTTCCTATATTGGACCTGCCATCAGTTTGCACTTACATGCAGACCTTGACTTACTGTTGATAGTAATCATGTCACGGGCAAACAATCAGCATTTCCTTGCATACATAGCATTCCAATTGCTGTGAAAACGGGGAATGATGCAGCAATGCGTCTTTGTAGGTGCTTGACCAGACGCAGTACAAGAAATCCATGCTTGAGAAGCTGATCTGGATTTGGTAAGCCTACTGACAATGTGACATCGCCAAGGGCTCTGTCACACTGTCCTGCAAGCAAATTCAGCAGCAAGACAAACTTGTAGTATGCGGATTATGCAGTGCTGTCATGCTTGTTGGCACCAAGAATGGTAACATCACTGTCGGGGAGGTTGAGAAGGATCACAAAGATGAGGTGCACAGCTTGTTTTCTGCTTGCTGCACAAACTTTTGCCATGCAATCATGCACCTCATGGAGCACAACCTCATCAGCTTTGTTCATCAAGAGCATCCATGTATCAAACTAGTGTGCACAACCAATGTGTTCTATGGGACAGTTAGGTTTATGCATCACCCTCCTGCTTGTGACTGGCATTGTGCAGCTTTTTAAAATCTAGTGGCAATTCTGGTCAAGTTGCATGTGCGATGCAGCAGCTACACCGGATCGCAAGGGAAAATGTACTCAACTAGACTACATTATGTGTGTATGTAAGGAGAGTTGAGCGAATAAATGAATGCAGTTGTCAACGCTCATCAGTGAGCTGGCAGCATCTGGAGAAGCTGAGCTGAAGGTGCAGTTGGATGAAGGAGTGTTGGAGCGGTTGCTGGCTTATTCGCGCTCTGTTGCCAGCTTCCCCACAGCTGTCAAAGAGGCAAGTCACATGTGCTTTGTTTGACCATATTTGAGGCATAACATGCCTTTATGGCATAACTCACCTCAACTACTTGCGATTCAACCAAAAGAAGGACGTTCCCAAATGGCATGACCATACAGCATAATCAGATGTCAATACAATGTGACATGAAACTGCTGCTGTATGTAGCTGCTCATGTAAAGCTTTCCATCACAGGCCGCTACGCTTCAGGGCATGCAGCTTTGTATCACCTAGGACCACATGCAGCAAGCTATTGTTTGCCGTGAATGCATGAATGTGCTTGCACTTAGCATGCTCGTTGGACGTATACACACACACAAACATCCTCACTTTTACAAACCTGTCATGCTGACATATGGTGTGCGTTGCATCTACGTTAGGGCTATTGATGTATTCAAGCTGAGACATGTCTCTGTTTACAGGTCCCTTGGAGGAATGGCTGGTTCTATGATCTCAGTCTTCAAGCTGAACAGGAGGGTAAAGCTGACCCTTCTCCGACTCACTCTGCGTGGCTCAAGGAAGTCGGCGCTGTGGGGTAGATGCTGAGCAGAAGGTTTTGACCAAGTCCATTGTTGGCAATGCTTGTGTCTTGAATTCGATGCTGGTGCTGCTGGCTGCAGCATACAGTATGAGAATAAAACATGCATTACTCAAACTATGAGGCAGTGCAATTTGACACAATGTAACACTTGCCAACAGAATAGCAGCAAAATTTTAGCAATAGTTGTTACTGGTTCAGCCCTGAACTCCAAATAGGCATGAACAGTTGTGTCATTATGTGCTGTTCTCCTGAGAGTCTCATGTCACTTGTACCCTCACATTGAGGTGCTGGCCACTTCACCAGTCTGACACAATAGTCATTGCAGCTGTGCCTGAACAGATGTGTGAACAACGTTGCAGATGTGCTTGTTCCAGCGGCTATGTTCTGCTGCATGCCTGGCAATATAATTATCACACCAGTATTTGGACTGGACTGCGAAACAAGCTACAGTAATGCAAGCCAGACGTACATTTTGGTGACACAACAGTGCCGCCTGCTGCTTCCTCAGCCATTGAAAGCGCACTGCGTTCTAGCATTTTCCCTGTTAAAGCTTGCAACGAGTCTCTGCAAAAGCTGCTCAGACAGACAGACTGTATGCGCGTCACGCAATCACTGTGAGCGCAAAGCAAGTGCAGTTGCCAGACCAGCAAAGCAAACAAGCACCTCCTTTTGTCCTACTCGCAAATGGAATTTGCAAATTTTAAAACATGTTCAGCAGCAGTGTAAGAGCTGCGACTCATGCCAAGCTATTATCAGCTAAGCATGCATCTGCAGCTGTAACATTCTGAACAAGCAACGTCAAAGAGGTTTCACTGCAATGTGTGTCATGTCACATGGTGTCACTGTTGCCCACACCTCAACTGCACGTGTACGCAACACAGACACCAGTTATCAATTTTTATCAGCAGTTGCTAGGCAATAGTCTCTCATGGGTGCTTCTGCAACTGCTACCGCTATCTATGTGACTACGAGGTGGTGGTGGGGTCCAGAATCTTTTGCACATGCTGGAAAATGTCATCAGGTGTCCCAGAGGCAGCGCTGATCTTGTGCAGCTTGCCCTGCCTCTCATAGTGGTCCACCACCGGCATGCTGCTGTTGACGAAGGTGTGGAAGCGCTTGCGCATGGTCTCTGGGTTGTCATCGCTGCGCCCGCTGGTCTTGCCCCGCTCAGTCAGCCTCGCCTCCATGGTCGTTTCTGTGCATTCAAAGTACAGCACCTGCAGTAAACGAAGTCGCCTTCATTGATTCATTAATAATAATAATAATTAAAACGCTATCCAGCTCATGATGAGCTAGGTACGTGCGGGACAAGTCTTATCTCTCCAGAGCAGCCTGTCTTGTGCATCCCTATAAGGCCTACTAACACGACAGTTTTGACAATCACGTAATGCAACATCATTGAAACTAGACCTAGGGCGGCCAGGTGGGCGAAGCCCCTTGACTTCACCAAACAAAAGCTTCTTAGGCAATCTATTGTTAGGCATCCTGAAAACATGACCTAGCCACCTGAGTCTTTTGCCTTGCAGCTGAGACTCCACAGATAGGGTGTTGCACCTATTCAGTATGACAACATTTGGCACATGATCGCGCAAGGATATGCCACAGATGCGTCGCAAGCAGTTCATATGAAAAACAGCCAAAGGGCTAATGTTGATTCATTCCAACGTTTATTCACTCAGTCTCTCATTTGCGCATACATTCAATCATCCACACACATATACTCATTCATTCCTTTACTCATTGACCATATCTTCCCCAAGGGGCAGGTACTTGCAGCCCTGGATATTTGAGCAGCAGAGGATCTTGCCTTCATCATGACAGCTGTGACGTGCACGCACACACGCACACACACACGTCTCTTCAAAAAGCAATTGCAAGATCAGAAGATGTGGGGCACCCAGCACAGTAGGACACTCCTCTCGGTTGCCATCAACTTGACAAGGGGCCTATGGACAGCTCTGACACACAGAGGCACAGACTGACAGGTCAGAAGAACAGGAAGCAGGGCAGACCATCTGGCAGGGCAGGATGTCCCTCTCAAAGGTCTCTGCCTGGTCCAGCGCCCTGGGGAAGCCATCCACCAGGAACAGGTCACTGCTGCTCTTGATCATGGCATTCCTCAACAGAGCAATGGTCACCTGCAGGGCCACATCAGCCTTGAAGCCTCAGGCTCTGACAGAATGGGCTGCTCAAAGACATGTCAGATAAGGTTTGTCTGTGTTCAGCACTGGTGATAGCACAGAAAGTGTGTAGAAGCAATGGCACAGGAATGGGGAGGCACAGAAGACATGTACCCCTATGCAAAACTCACCTAACGATGCTGTGTCACAACATGTATACTGCTGTGACATTGCTGTGCATCAAGCCTGGGGACAAGCCAGCTTCCAAGCAACTTCACTGACTATTCCTTGTTTTGGTTGGGGTGAAGTGAGGTAGAGATAGGGTGAAAAGAGAAACGGCAGTGGGTTAGGCCGACCTCTGTGGGTACCAAGTCTCCGTTCTTCATGGTGGTATCAAGAGCCACTCCCAGCTGTGAGCCGCTCTTGACCTCATCCCTGAGCAGGTCCCCAGAGGACAAGTGAGTGTAGCCATACTTGGCCTTGATGAGGGCACACTGGGTGCCCTTGCCGCTGCCCGGTCCCCCCAACACAAACACTGCACCAAAGCATGAGATCAGACATAATTGCTGCAGGTAAGCTGCCCAAATCAAGGTGTACTTGTGAGGCCAGGAAGGTTGCAACAAATAAAAGTCATTCGAAGCCATGCCAGCCTTGATCTCATCATAGGATCACCTTGTAGACCAAGCTTGCACACCAAAACACAGCAGGTGTTGACATCACTCCATATGTATCATCAAGCCGACAAGTGCAATGCACATGTGCACACAATGCTAGAGATGCTGGTCTGTTGCACTTACATATCTTGGTGTCTGGTGAGAGCTGGCCGTCCACCTTAGGGACCATGTCCAGGAGAGCCTGCGAGGCCTGCGCCTGAGAAGTCTGGTTGCCCTACATTGCATGCCATCGCATGGTGAGCGGGCACATCCAAGCAATGCAGGGCTCAGCTTGCAGAGCAAATTTGCGTAGAGCTGAGCAACATGTTTAGGGTCTGTGATCTGTGATGGTAACAGTTTAAGGTTGTCGATGATAACTGCTTTTTTGCATTGATACATAAATGGCGCTTTTGCAGAAGTTGGAAGCTAAGCTACTTGTAACCAACTGACAGAAACCATCCTTGCTGATTGTCATTTTGCAAGGACACGTTGCATTGCCAGATTTTGCCTTGTAGACATCCTGACATACGCCCAGGCAAGCAAATGGGGTTGTGCCGTCAGAATGCTGAACGGACACAGCAAAGCTAGGTGCGCTGAAGCATGCATGATGCAGTCACTGAGAAACAGCTTGCTTGTGGTGAGCGAAGGAGTGGGAGACAAGCTGCTGCTGCTCAGGCTGTGGGTCAGATTCACAGCACGATAGCCCTGCTGTCATGCTTGATGGAATAATGCAAACTCAATGCTGGACATGACTGAGGGTATGTGCATGTAAAGCATGTCCTGTCATGCCCAAAGCCTCCTGTTGTGACTCATGGTGCAGCGCGTCACCATTGGGGGGGAAAGGGGAGGGGGATGGCATAGCGTTCAAAGCATAGCAAGGAGCATACCCAGTTGGCAGAGGGTCTCTTGGAGTACATGATGGTCGGCTGGGCATTGCTGACGACAGACGCTGACTGCACAGCCACTGTTTCACTGCTGAATGTGTCCTCTCCAAAGACAGGCTGCAGGACCTTCTCCACCTCCAGGAAGACCTCCTCGGGCGGTGGCACGGCGCTGATCTTGTGGGCCTTGCCCTGGCTGGCGTACTTCTCCACCACTGGCATGCTCTCCTCATTGAAGGTCTTGAACCTACAGGAAGGATTCATTAGTCAGCTTAGCTGCACTCCTGATTGAGGACAATTGGTGATGCTGGTGATAAGCGCTTTGCCTGGCCAGCATGCTGGTTTTACCAATGCCATGTTGTCCCAATAAAGCCTGGGATCTCTGCCAGAGGGTGTAGCTGAATTGCTGAGGTCATGCGTAACACTGGTGCGGACATGCTTCGACTGCATGACTTGAGATGAAGCAGTCAAAACGTTGCTGGCTGACCGTATGGCCTAGAATGGTGTCCAAACCCTACTGACATGCACTGCATACCCTTGCAAGTGCAGACATGCGCATGTTGCACGAGGCTGCATCAAGTCAGGCAGCAACTTGAGGCACACGTGAGCAAAGGCAAACAGGTTGTCCACAGTAGGTGAGGCCTTAATTGTGCAATTTTGCTATTGTGGAGGCCAGGGGCCAAATTTGCATGCAATGGTGTTGAGGTAATTGTCTTGAGGCAGCCATTCATGCAGACGTTTCCCTTCATTGACAACCAGCACAGCATTCAGGCTTGTGTCAGCAGCATGTCAGCAGCACAGCAGCACATACCTTTTGCGGATTGTTTCTTCATTGTCATCACTGCGGCCGCTGGTCTTACCACGTTCCATCAGGCGCTGCTCCATCACATCCGGAGGACAGTCAAAGAATAGCACCTGCATTAAATATGACAACAGTTACTACAAGCAAAACCAGAACATTGGTATTGCAGTCAAACTGTAGCAGAGGGCAAAGCTGCTCATGTCAGAGAAGTCCAGGACAGTCCCATGTCAGCAGAATGTGCATTCAGGAAGAATCCGACAGGCAGCAATACAACAGAAGGGCATGCAGAGGCAGGGCAGTACCATGTCACAGGGCTGGATCTGCTCCTCAAAGCTCTGGGCTTGGTCCAGTGCGCGTGGGAAGCCATCGATGAGGAAGCTGCTGCTGCCGCTCTTTAGCATGGCCTTCTTCAACAGCCCGATTGTGATCTGCAGCATGGCCTTGCTTGTCAGCTGCACAACAATATATGCACAGCTGCTTCTGCGCTGGCAGGCATCAGTAGTGCTGCCTGATGCACTGTGCAAGCAGATGTTGTTCAGAATGCTGTGCACCAGACGTGTTGAGGAGGACGCAGCACACGTCTGATGATACCTGGCTAGAGTTAAGTTTGACCACAAGGGTAGGATGATGGCCTATCAAAGCCAGAACCAGTGGCATTCTCTGGGTTCGAGAAGAGAAGCTTGAAGATGCAAAGAAAAGCTGACCTGGAGCCTGCGGTCTTGTGCAGGATGCAGGACATGCAAAGGATAGGCTTCATCTAGAGGGATGGAGCCAGTTGGAGAAAGAAAAGACATAGAGAGAGCTCACTTCTTGCGGCACCAGCTTGCCCTCCTTCATGATGCTGTCAAGCGTCCGTCCGGTCTCTGAGCCTGACTTGGATTCCTCACGGAGCAGGTCCCCAGCTGACAGGTGAGTCAGCTTGTACTTGGCAACGATGTGGTCACACTGAGTGCCCTTGCCACTGCCTGGGCCCCCCAGAACAAAGATGATCTTTGTGCCTGCTGGCAGCTGGCTTGGGGCAGATGTCCCAGTAGTCCAGGCAGTGCCACCAGTTGTGGACACCTACATCGCGGGGAACGAGTTTCCAGGATGTAATGGTGGCAGCAGCTAAGCTGTGTCGCTGGGTGTGTTCCCTGTCAGGCTCCTCTGTTGACATAGAACAGGCTGTTTGTTACCATGGGCATAAGGCGGTACACACATGGCTGAAGTGGGTTGCTTTGCTGCATTCTCTAGTCACTGGGGACATTATTGCAGCTCAGTATTAGACAGCAAATGAGGTACATTGCATGGGTGCATAGTTCAGTCAACAGCAGGTATGTCAGTTGAGCCATTGCAAAATTCAAGCAATGATTCTGACTGCAGTTTGCATTCCAAACCCCCAGGTAAGGGGTCATGTAAAGCAAGTTCTGAAGCCAAAATTCAGCGCTCACCTCGGTGATGGTGCCAGCCTGCACAGGCACGTCGTGGCTGACCTACAGGCAGTATCAATGATGTCAGAAAAGCAGGGCTGCCTCAGGGTTTACAGCTTGAACATGCCAGCTGCTTGGTAGGCTTGACAGGACTGTGTGCTGCTCAGCAAGAAGCGGATAAACGGCTTTCAGCGCGATGGTGCAATACAACGGTTGTTTCCACAAGCTTTTGTAAATGCCTTTCTGGACCCTGGTCCGTTGCAGTGGTGCTTACCAACTCGGGCTTGCCATCTGACACGACGTTAGCCGGCACCTGCAGACAAAAAAGCGTCTCAACGAGGGCGCTGTGGTTATGGTGTCGTTGCAGGAACATCCAGCATACGAATTTCTTGCCTTGGTCAGCGTCGCCTGCTCAGGTTCCGGCCCTGAGGTTTTTATATTTTTCGAAGTTGAGCAGCCCATCGTGAACTGCTTGTCCGCCTGGCAATGCGGCGAAGCGGTCTCCCTGAGATGAGCAGCACCCCTGGCGTACAGTGACTCACCCGCAAACGCTTTCGTCCAGGCGGTGGGTCAACGGGAACCTCGAAACGAACCTTAAACTATGAACTAAGAAATGAATAATAACGCCCTTGCAAATTGCAATTGCCCTGATTCATCAGCAGCTTCTGCAAGCTCCACAGTGAAGAGTCCACAGTGACATTTCATATTTTCGGGTTCTGCGGCATCGCTAATCCCGTCTGCCTACACGCGCCATCCTTGGATATCGCGCAGGTCTTATCATCTGGCCTGTAGAACTTTCCTTGAGGCTGCACCAAACTTCGATCGTTCTACTGCAGTAGTATCAGTACAGGCTGGCCATCTTACTTTCTGAAGCGGCTCTGTTGTATACCACATCTAGGCACGCAGCAGGCTCAGAAAGGCTGGCTGCCTTACTCCCACGCCTCTCAAGGCTGAAAAGCCCATCAGTGGTGTAGCACAGCGATGTTCTCGCGCTTCAACAGCAACAAATGGTATTGTCAAAGACAGATCATTGCTGCAACACTTCAAGTTTTCCCAAATGTATATGCAGCTCTTGTACAGCCTGTTCACCTTGAGCAGTGGCTAATCAGCTTTTTCTGCACACCTGCAGCAAAACACAATGCAAGCTCTGTGTGAGTCGTGTGAAGCTGATGCGCAACAAACGCCAGTTGTCGGTAAGCACTGAAGTATGTTATGAGGCTTAGCTTGTAGCTTGACACAATGACCTTCCATAGAGCTGACACGTCCACTGCATCATAGATGAAGCAGCAGCGTAAGGAGGTTGCTGATCTGATTCGAGCAAACAAGCAAGGCAATGCGCGGATTAGAGTTGAGGCAGTCATCAGAGATCACCAGACGCTGCAAGCGTATGAGCTCATTGAGCTCTTTCTAGAGCTGATGGCAGTGAGAGTGCAGCTCATTGAGAAGACAAAAGAGATGCCATCAGACATGACTGAGGCAATGAGCAGCCTGATCTATGCATCACACAGACTGCAAGATTTCCAGGAGCTTGTGGCCATCAGGGGCATGCTGGCTAGCAAATACAGCAAAGAGTACGTGACAGAGGCCACCAGTGATCTCATGTGCCGCAAATGGCATGTTAATGAAGACCTGATCAGGTAAGCATTGCAGCAGTGCAAGACACAATCACAGCCAGCATCAGTGCCATGTTCAGCCCACATCAAGTTGCCAGGCTGCTTTACGTTAGGTTTGGGACCAGGCAGCGTGTACCTCTCCTGACTGCAAAATCTGCACAACTGGCAGACTTCCATCTGTTGAGCTTCTTGTCCTGCAGGTGCTTAGCTGTAGATGCACCATCCCCAGAGGAGAAGCTGACATGGCTGTCAGATATTGCACAAGAGCACAGTGTGGAGTGGGATGCTCATGCTGCCGCCCTGGAAATGTTGCCAGCAGAAAGGCAGGGGGGATATGGGGGCCCCCCAGGTGGTGGCCCAGGCTTTGGGGGTGGCGCAGGCGGTGGTGGTGGCGGCGGTGGGTATCAGCAGCCTCAGCAAGGGGGTCAGCAGTTGCAGCAAAGTGGTCCATACCAACAGCCATCTCCTGCTGCCAGTAATGCACCCTTCTTGCAAGGTGCGTGCCTGCCGGGAAGAGTCAGCTGTTGTCAACCTGGTGCTATGTACACAGCAGCAGAGGAGAATTCACAGCATGCTGAGAATTTCTTTCTACACTTGCTTGTGAACGTAAGCAACAGGGTGACATTAGTCTTGTTATTGACATATGTGTTGACTTGGCTGTAACTGGCACATGAGCAAGCTAGTTGCCTGTTGATAGTTGCTCATTGACATGTTTCTCAGCAAGTTATGTACAAAGAACAAGCCTGCATTCTGACTTTGGGGTTGTCATGTTCTGGCAGGTCCTTCAGGTGCTACTGCTGGCGGTGCTGGCCAGTGGGCGCCACCCCCAACCCCACCCCCTCAGGGCCCTAAGGTCAACCCCTTCTTGCCCAAGGCAGAGGATGCCCCCCAGAGGGGTCCCCAGGCAAGCGCCCCTTCTTCCAGGCAGCACCCCAGTCAAGATCCTGGCAGCCAGGTAACACATTGTGCAGTCTGAACACCTTGTGTGTTTGTTGCCTGTCAGCTGTGTCTCTTTTCCTGTCTCCCTTGTTGCACTTAGTATGTTAGTGTAGTTGACAGCGCTGTCATGTTGTCTTGCTCACACACTTGCCTGATTTCCTTATGTGAGCTGCAGGCATCTCTTTGAACCCTTTCATGCCCAAAGTTCCAATTAGCAGCATGTCTGCCCTGTGCGTGCTTGCTACAAATCAATGAGGCACATGTTGTTTTGTGAGGGCTCAACCTGCAGTGCAACCACCATAGCAGGTCACGCCTACCATATGTAACGTGATATGTTAGTGATTGAAGCTGTGCTGCCATACAGGGCGGCTACAATGATGCAAACTCAGCTGCTGCAGCAGCGCGTGAGTACTATCTGCAGGCTAAACTGGCGTCAGAGGCAGCAGAGCGCTGGGCTCAAGGTGAGTCAGATGACTTGCCAATAAATCCATGATTTTCCTGGCTGCATATGCTGTTTCTCTCTGTAAGGCTGCTTCTTAGGGCCACTTTGTGAGCTTTTGCTGGCATGTGACAACGCTTGTTTTGCACCAAGGTCTGCAACAAACTGATCCAGCTGATGTCCAAAACAAAGCGTTTCAGAACAAGGTTGCGCAAATTGGTCATGTCATGTCCAGGTCATTCTGCCATGTCTATATAGCTGAGTCTGCCTGCTAGCGTGTTATTCTGATACAAAACGTATTGGTCAAAGCAATGTCCAGCCAGGCAAATGATGCACCCAGTCTGACAGCCTGCATGACCCTTCAAGAACAAGCCACAGTGGCATCAGCCTAGACTGACTAGGGCCTTGCCTTAAAGTTGATAAAGACAGATCTGGTACCATTTTGCAGGGCCGCCTACTCAAGCAGCATATCCTGGTCCAAGCCAGTCAACATTTGGCCAGAGTGGGGGGCCCCAGGGGGCGTCCATGAGACCCCCATCAGTACCCTTCCCTGGTGACACTCAGGGCGGGGCTGGTTCTTCTTCTGGGCAAGGTCTCCCTCCAGGTAAATCCGCTGTATACCTGTCAGGGAAGTCAGCATGTCCTCCACACATGCTTGATATCTGTAGTCTACCTGAAGCTGCGCTCATTTGGATGTGCAGCAAGTCTGCTGGGGTCTGCCTGTGCGTTATGTGCGCAATCGTCTGCTTTCTGGGTTTGTTAATCTGGTGTAGGCATGTCGCCACATGGCCAAGACTGTCGCATCCTCTGTCACCATCTGTCTTTGCCTTGACAATGGCAGCACTATTGAGAGAGTGTGGGAGGACAGGCTGCGTAGCCGTATGCACACCTGCTTGTGAGGACTGCGCACTGCCCTTTGTGCTGTGTTTTGACGGCTTGATCTTGCTTGTCTGAGTGACTTTGTCTTCTTTGCAGTCAAGTTTGCTCGGTCGACAAGTGACATACAGAGGGCATATGATGCAGCGCCAGGGCCACCTACCAAGGGGGTAGTGCAGAACGAGGGTCCCCCTTCAGCACCCCCAGCTCCATCTGTTGATAGGTCCACCTCAGGTGGGGTTTCTAAAACCATTCAGTCTTGTCACCTTTGTTGCCAACCATCCACAGCGCTCTCAGAATCATGATGCATGGGTAAGAGCACCATCTACCAAACCTGCTTGTCTGTTGTAATGCTGCAGATGCTGTTCAGCTCCTCCATCTGCTTTAAGTTGTACAGTTCTTGTACTGATGCCTGTCTCCATGTGTCTCACATCAGCCAGCATCATGTGGGTAAGCTGATGCTGTTGGTGCTGTGCAGTCTTGCCCAGCCTGCCAACTCAGCCAAATGGCGACTCTGCTCAAGAAAGCTCTCCTCAGCCGCCCAGCCCAAGCAGCAACAGTAGGAAGCCAACTAATGAGCTGGATGATCTCACACTACGCTTTGAGGCCTTGAAAAAGCGCTAATTTTCACTTATGTGGCTGTTACCAGACCACTTGGCGTCTCTATGGGTCAAAAGCTTATGTGCTCCACTGGGTAAAGAAGTGTGCACCCTGAGGTCCAGGCCACTCGCTTGTAGAGCACAATCATTCCATGTATTTGTCTACCTGCTTGAAATGTCACTTATACCTGTTATAGCTATGTCAATGCATAGAGCAATAGGTGTGTGAGCCTTGCAACAATCATACACAGTGACTAGCATGGCCATGATAGCAGATGTCACAGGATTTGACCAGCAAACCAGCTAGTCATCACACATGTGACAAGAGAAGAAACAAGATTTACTTGACTGTTACTTAGCAGTGAATGGCCACATATTCGATCTATGCCAGGCCCAGGAGCTGTCACTACACAATGCTTTGTCCTGCAATAGCCACTGTACTGCAGTGTAGCTCCCAGCAGAGAGTCTATGAAGTTGCCAATCACTCCACCAAACAAAGCAATGATGATGCAAGGCATTGCTGGCATAGTAGCGCGTTTGAGTAGCGTCAGGAGACCAGACATCCAGAAAGTAAGGCCCATCAAAAGGCTACCAGCAATGCCACACAAAGTGCCCAATGAGCTGACACCACCATTGGTGCCTTTCGGCACTACCTGCATTGTCACAGGGTGAGACTGGAGTGCCCCAGCGTGCAGCTGTAATGTTGAGAGTATGGCATGCAGCCGTAAGGTTGGTTATGTCGGACGTGGGCTCATTGTAAGATGCGTTTATGCTAGGCAAATGTCAAACTCTGTCAGTGGAGAGGGCAGGGTGAATGTCTCTAGGTGCAGAGGGCACACCTGAAACGTTGTCACAAGCCTTGGCTGGCCTTTGCTTAGCACTCCAACCTCAGATGCCCATGTGTCAGCGCAGCAACATGCATAGTGTCCCTGCATGACACTTGTACCATGGATCAACACCTCTCAATGTGGGCACAAGATGACAGCAAAACCATAGTACATATCAAGCTTGCCAGAAATCCACCAATCAATGCTGCTGGGGATATGCCCTGGAGCAGTGTCACACCTCCTACTTGCATTGCTGCTGCAGTTGCAAAGACGCTGCCCCCTAAACTGTTGACGACGACCTGCATGGTAAGCAGGTCACCTTCAGCGTGAGCCATGAATGTAAGCCAGCAGGTGAATTTCTGACGCATCGCTGACCTGTGTTGCAGTTCTCTGACCACCAGATCGAAAGTCATCTTCCAGCTTGGCCTTGACATCTTCTTTGAGCTTGGTCAACTGCGTCCCACAGCCAGGCATACAACAGATCATTATGCCAGATATGTACCACCTTCCAGCACCTGATGGAGATGCATGCGCTGATACGTAATCAAGCGGTCAAAGAGCACCTTGGAACTGCTGGAAAAAAAAACTATAAGTGTCAACCCAAACTGAGGCCCAGCCAGAAGGTGTAAGGTTCCGATGATCCAAGCAGCTACAGCGCCTGTGCACTTACAACCGTGAGCACTCAAACAGCCACACTTTGAGCTTTGCAGTCAAGGCTTGGTTAACTCGTGAACAGGTGCACTCTGACCTGAGGACGATAAAGACTTTTTTTCATGGCCTCGCCACGCCACAAAAGCAGCAAAAAGGAGTGAAAATGCGCTGTAAGACGGGCTGTGATGCCACATGGGCGAGTAGTAAGCCAGCAGCTTCCTGCTGAGAGCGCGATCTGGGAAGTCGAACTTGATCAGTCTCGGCAGCACAGTCACGTGCCGTAAAAGCGGCTGAGATATCTACGCGCGTTCGTCCAATCACTTCATATCGCTACTTTGCCAGTGCTCTGGTCGATGCTACGCATAGCGACATGACAAAATGCAAGTGCTTGCAGCTGCTACAGTTTACTAAGGGGGGTTTAGTCAGCTATCAAATAAACGCAAGGTGTTGCCGGCACAATAGCCTTTGTGCGTCTGCGCGTGCGTCGATTTCTTGTGACCTCGCTAGATCTGCAAGTAGCACATCTGCCATTGCAGCAATGATGCATGCTGCTTACGCCTGCGTTGGCGTGCCCAGTTCTCGCAGTTTATCGCTCCATGGGTCCGGAAGGGCTCACGCGCAGCTGAGGAGAGCCCGAGTTGTCCTGTAGGCTGTGGAACTGCTGTTGCTTTTGCAGAGGGCTGGCTGGTGTTGCATGCGCAGTTGATACGAATCACGGCTCTGCTGCAGGAATGCCACAAACAGTAGCAGTGACCTCCAAACAGACAGTGGTGCTGCAGCCAGTACATCGTTGATCCCAGAGACGCTAGAAGAAATGGAAGCAGACAAAGAGTTTCAGCAAACTGCAGCAAGGCTCCAAAGGTTGGGCCAAGCAGCTATGACGCGTGAAGAGAAGCAGAAGCGACAAAGATCATTAGACAAGATAGGTGTCCCTTCTTTTGGAGCCATGGTCAAGGTGAAGCTCTGCAAGACATGCTGTCATGCAATCAAGCATGCATGCATGCTGCCGTGAGCATCTGAAGTGCTGGCCTGACATCACCTGCAATCACAACAGCGGCTTATCATACATCAATTTTCTGAAGTATGTCTGGCAGGAGAGGGGAGGAATCTCAATGAAGAGACAGGAAGCTGCAATTTTGCAGCTGAATATTGGCCTATACTGCAATCAAGCCTGCAGCCACTGCCATGTGGAGAGCTCCCCTAAAAGGTTTGAGATGATGGACCGACCCACAGCAGAGCAGTGTGTGCGTCTGATGCAAGATGGCACAGGGTCTATCACCACTGTTGACATCACTGGTGGCGCCCCAGAACTCAATTCCCAATTCAAGTAGGGTTTCCTCGTCTGTGCAATGTGCTTGTCTGCTTCCAGAATCAGACTGCCTTGATCAGCCTCCTGCCACTGCCCCCTGCCACTGCCCCCTGCCACTGCCCAAGACAATGATGAGATGCAAAGCTTGCACAGCCTGCAACCCATGATGCTGTTGATAGCAATCAGCCTTGCAAGGTATAAGTCCACGTGCATGTCGCTGCATTCAAGAGTCAGCTAGAACATAACATTTGCATGTTTAGGCCTGCATTAGACAGGGCCAGGCATGCAAGCAACTTGAGGCTATATATACATGCTGTATTTACATATGGGGCGCTCAGAGGATTGTTTCCTGCAGGAATTTGGTGGGAAGTGCACGAGGTCTGGGTCTTGAAGTCATAGACAGGTGCAATCTGACTGTTCTTCTAGAGCCTGGGCAAGAGGACCTGGCACAGTTCTTGGCTGACAATCAGGTAGGGTCACTGGCCTTTGCAGTAGATCACACCACTCGCATGGATCACCGTGGTGATGGGCAACACTAGAGTACAATCACCAGCTTACGTTGCTAGCTCAATGTCACCCTGTGCTGATCAATGCATGAACGCATTACAGCTTGCATCAAACACATAGTGCCGCCCACCAGGTGGCATTAGCTCAATGTTGCCCCTGTGCTGACCAACGCATGAGCGCATGACAGCTTGCATCAAAGTGTTGCCCAGTCCTGCCCATTCCAAAGCACCATGATCTCTGTCCAGCCTTGCACCTGTTTACCCTTTGCTGTCACGATTGTGACAATGTCCTCATTATGATCCCAGATCTGCGCTGCGTGCCTTTGTCCAGTTTGCTCCTCGGCCGCCGTCAGACATCAAACTGCGCGCAGATACCTTCTCTGCCTACTGTTACATGTTACCAGGCTCTGTCTGCAGTGACTGTTACATCACGCTACAGGTGCACGTGGTAGCATCAATGCCGTGCTACAGCCCCACAAATGTGGATCAGCAGAGGGGCCATGGCGTGTTTGACCGGAGTATCCAGGGCTTGCAGGCTCTGAATGCAGTCGGGTATGGGCAGCCAGGCACAGGCCTGCAGCTTGACCTAGTCTACAACCCTAACGGCATCTTTCTTGCTCCCCCACAAGCAAAGCTAGAGGTGAGATTCAGCAGGCCATGAGCTCCAGTCAGGCCTGCCCTTCATCTCCCTTTCAGCGCACCCAAGAGCTCCAGTCAGGCCTGCCCTTCATCCCCCTTTCAGCCACCCTGAACCCCACTTACATGATCAGCTCAAGTGCTTCATAGTTTGTGGTGATTTGTGCATCAGGGTCTGATGTGTCAGTGCTGCCAAGTAGTCTAGGGACTGCATTGCCCAAACCAGCAATATGTTGAATGCTTTGGCCTATGGGTGACAGTTCAGGCCTGGCATTGCTTTGAAAGACATGACCTGAGGTCAGGCTTTGGTGGAGCCGTCTTCATTTCACTTGCTGCCAGAAAGCCTTGTTGGCTTGTGCCTTCATGCTACTGGCACTCAGGCCTCTGTTTGGGCTCGCAGACTCTGAGATGATGCATCTTGTGCTGGTGTTGTGTCTGAAAGCTGACTGTGTGTCACAGTCTCATGCATGCATTCATTGTCCAGAACAGCATGGGGTCCGGGAAAGCTGCCCCAGTCAATATAAAAGTGTTCATGCAGTATAACTTGCAGTCCTTCTTAGCTGCTTGTGTGTGCATGACAGGGAGTGTACAAGGAAGAGCTCCAGCAACATTTTGGCATTGTCTTCAACAGCCTGTTCTGCCTGAACAACATGCCAATCAAGAGGTATGTTGACTACCTCCAGAGGCGCAACAAGCTAGAGGAGTACATGCAGGTGACACGCTCCCACATCTTGATGCACATCACTTCATTCTGCAGGTGCACTATTGGTCAGTCCTTTCAGTGTAATCTTTGCAAGATGAGA
>JAABUO010002497.1_pt1 | contig 22361 bp, 21 predicted proteins | sample 5559291 | NCBI WGS metagenome assembly JAABUO01 (sample SAMN10711878, study PRJNA513372) | rock metagenome | isolation source: Antarctica rocks | place: Antarctica: Victoria Land, Finger Mt sud
GCGCTTTTAAGAATACATATTTCCGTCAACAAAATGCACTCCAGCCCGGAATGCTGGTGAGGGTGTTGGAATACGAGGTCATATGGGGCATATAGTATATGGGGTTGAAGCTATCTAGGTAGGAACTCCGGAGGAAGGAAAAGGTGGGAGGAAGGTCAAATACCCTGAATCCCCTGAATTCACTAGCGCCGGATGAATGCGGCGCCGGATGGATGCGGAGATTACCAACCAAATCACACCTGAAATTCCAACAGTATTCTCCTCGACAGAGTTGGGGACCGGGAAAATACGGACCGTGCCCCTCCTCTCACTTCGCCTTTTCCCTCCTCATAACGCTCTGTCCCTAGTAACGAGCTTCCTTAGTCGCAATGGGCGCTTTTACATTGCAGGACCCACATCATGAAAAGGGCGGTTTATCAGCTGTGAAAAGCGATGATGAAGCGGAGGACTTCGATATCGATTCGGACATTTCTGATGCAGATCTTCTAGAGCCGAAGCAAGAGCTGAACAAGCTGGGCCTAGGAAAGGCACAACGAGAGCTTGCAGATGTCATGATTGCTCTCTAAGAGACGAATCTACGACGATGAAAACGATATGAGTTTCACGCTGTCCTAGCCGCACTTCATTATAACAACAGCTGAACTATTCTTTCTCCCGTGATAGTTACTCCGAATCTGTACGCAAGGATCACTTGAAGCTGCTCAAGTCCTGTTCGATCATGTGGTTCAAGGGTTTCCTCATATGGTACCAGAAAACTCACCTCCGCGCTCGGAGATTGAACACTTTCGAAAGCGTATGAAAATGGTTGCGTCAAGTATACTACGATACATGCCATAAAGTGGTTGCCAAGGATGTTGGCGAAGAGACCACGAATGTGTGTTATTTCCAGTGCATTTGAATAGACATGCTTGATCGACCATAAGTATTTACACGGGCAATTCTGCTATGAGCGTGGCCTAGTTAGGGGCATGAGACACAAACCCGTCATGGTCACAATAGCCTCCATAGCGCCTTTACTACCATTAGAGGTTTGATACGGAAATTTTCACTCTCGAGCTTGAGCGCGTACAGCTTGCCGCAGGGCTTCTACTTCTCGCTGAAAAAGAGCCAGGCTTCAAAAGACTCACAAAGTTTTGGTGATAAGCTTTGAATCGTCAAGAATATGTTCAACTCTTTTGAAATTTCGTAAGGATTTGATCATAAAATTTTTAAGGGAAATTCTCAAACAAGGCTTACAATTTATTCCGTGTGGGAAACTAATGCTTAAAGATCGTCTGCACTTCCAATAACTCCACCCTAAAGAGAGGGCTCAGGCACGGATGCATGGGCTTTCGCTGGTGGCGTTTCACTCCAAATGCAGTCTCCCTGGCCTAATCGTGACGCCAGATACGCCAAAAATAGTTTGAAAAGGCCTTCCTTCGTCCGAAACATATGAAAAATGTTGATGATCCATGGCATTCTGGAGTGATCTTACGATCCCATCCTTCGGACCCCACGCCTCGTTTGCTGAGCAGCCGCGAACGCTTCCTCAAACCACTCTTCTGCATCATCTCATGTCATGTGGGTCTGATAAACGAGCCCAATTGTAATAAGAATCCATACTGTCCGCTCGTCGGCGGATTCAAAGGCAGCCGAAGTCTTTTCAGACGCCTCACGGAACCTACGCTTTGCCTGAAGCTGATAGCCACACTTCAATGAATTAGCAACAAGTTGTAGTGTCGCTCCCACGATGTTGAAGCTCTCAATTGAGTCTGCTTCCCAGCTGTAAGCCTCCCAGGCTCTGTCTAAAGACTCCAAAGCAGCTTCGAACATAGCTTCATGTTCATGCGCTCTGTCATAAAGTTTGAGAAGCTCGGCCTGCGCCTTTAGATGCTGGATGTTAAGCTCGGAGTTGTCTTCGCACTGAGATATTATAGCCAGGAGAAGGCCTTCCGCAGCTCGATCTTTTGCCGCGACATGTGTGCGCACGACTCCAAGCCCGTAGTATACTCTGGCGGGGCTCACTCCATCGAAGACAGAACGCATGGCCCCTGAAATTTCTGATTGGGAGCCAATTTGCGTGGAAATTTGAACTTCTTTCCCCTTCTTGCTGGCGTAACTATCAGCATTGGGAGCGAAACGAGATTGCAACAGCTCCTTGGACAGAGAGAGAATACCTAGTGCGTCAGCTTGCCTGTTCCAGCCACTCAGAAGCTCAACTGCATGTAAGACATTTTGTTGGGTTCTCAGGTTCTAATAGCCGTAGGTGGTGCGATGATATTCGATCACTTTCTCAATCATAGCAATGGCCTTATCTATTCGGCCGGAATCAGCGTACAAGTCAGCAAGATTGTAGGCGGCCTTGACTGTGTCCTCATTGGTTTTCCCTAAGACGTGACCCATGCCGAGAAACACTTGATGCAACATGTCTTCGGCTTCATTTGCTCTGCCTGCATTTCGATTGCTGATAGCCGTGCGCCACATGTCGTGAAGATCAGCTCTTGAGTGTCCATGCCAAGTGAGCGTAAGCTTGCTTCCGTCAAGGGGCCTGGAATCTGTAGGGCCATCGAAACCATCTTCAGGCTCATCGTCTGAAGTTTCAATCCTCTCCGCGTCACGACGTTCTCCAACACTTTTGGCCGAAGGGGAATCTACAAGCGCTTTGGGTGTCATATAGCTTAGACCCTCGGGCGTTTCAGCGTCTGTTGAATTCAGTCACATCACGAATTAACAGATTCTTGCAGCTCATGTCGCCCAGTCTGGTGAGTGGTGGATTAAATGAAAATGGCAATGGCAATGGCAACGACAATAGGGTCGGGAAGCTCGCTCTGGAGCACTCTCCGACTTCTGCCAACCTAGCTGTCAGATCAATCAGATCATGCTGAGTTTCGCAGCGCTGAATAGCGCTGGCAATGTTTAAGACTATTCATACGTAGATGGTGATTGTTATAATAGGTGGCAGGGTTGTAAGCGGTCTGATCTGATAAGATTAAGATCAGGAAACTAATCTTATCTTATCTATTTCTAGCGGCTGCTGACTAGCCATTAACTCTGTTTGTTTACTTTTGTTTCGCCATCTTGCATCCATTCTATCCATTTACATCTCAGCACTCACTTCCGTGCAGCTTAATATGTTCAACAGATTTGAAATTCATAACGACCAACCTGAGGGTACCACAAGCGCAAGCAGTGTCAGCATCTGGCTTCGCAATCTGCCCGATCCCAAGGACCACAGCTACGACAAGGACTTATCACCTCAACTACCAGCCAAGCGCAAGAGACGGGAAGCGTGTGAGAAGTTGCGAGGCTCGCCCAAACGGCAAAGGCTGGTTGATACCTCTGGTAATAGCATGGCACCATCTCGTCGAAGTTCTCCTAGAATGGCTGTCGACTCGAACCTACCATCAACATTCTCAAATCCTCCTCGACGCCAGGGGCGCTCTGAAAAACCTGCTCTTCCTCCCTCCACTCCTACGTCTCAACGCGCCGGTTCATCAACTCATCCTGATGAAGAGTCAACGCCAAGACCAGAATACCGAGGTACAATACCGAAGCTTACCTCTTCTTCCACTGCCCATATTCTCGCACGGCCACCTTCACCTCGGCGCTCAATCGCCTCTTCACCTTCTCGCTCAGATACAACCGCATCATCTCGCGGTGGCATTCGCTCCGGAAGTCCGGTGAAACGCATAGGCGATCTTTAACTCTCGAACACTCCGATGGAAATACAGGACTTGGAGACATATGCTATTCCAAGCAGTGTGGAGCAATTGTGTCGAGACATGCAGTTGATTGAGGCTAGGGAGCATGTGATTCCTCAAGCCGTCAAAAGTAAAGTCATGGCTCACTCCAAAAATTCTGTATTACGCGACATCAACTTTGCGGCTGAGGAAGAGCACAGGGAATCGTTAGAACTGGGTCTAGGTCATGAGAGCTTCTGGGAGCGGGTCGTGGAGATATTGGGCGCGGCATCAGAGTGTCACACCAATACAACGAAGCGGCTTGGAATTGCGAGGTGCACTCAACTCTGCTTAGACTTGCATTACGCGGCCATTGGCAGTCAACGGGTGTTTGGTACCGTAATGTCACCTCCGCCAAAATCCATGACTCTGGGCTCCTGCCCACTGTCTCTGGTTCCGTCACGCAATCGGACATGGTCGACTTCGTACTTCTCATGGATTCCAGTCAATATGTGAACAAAGAGCTTCACGACGCAATAATCGCAACTCTCCAAAACGAAGGAAAGACAAGCATCAACCACACGGCAATGTACGAGGTCAGATACTCGCCCATTGCTGTAAGCATCGAGACAAAACGCGCCAACGTCGATGAGGACGGCGCGGATATGCAACTCGGATTGTGGGTCTCGGCCCATTTCGCCAGGCTCCGCCAATTGACAGGTGGTGCATCTCCCTTACCGGCACTACCACTCATCACTGTGCAAGGTCACGAGTGGAAGATGATGGTGGCTGAGGCGACGGAAGATCGAAGGATCGTTCTTCTAAAAGAGATAACTTTGGGTAAAACGAATTCTGCGTTGGGCGTATATCAGATTGTTGCCGCGTTGAAAAGACTGGCGAGATGGATCAACGAAGAATACAAGCCCTGGTTCGAAGAGAACGCTCTTGCGCTGTCAGTTGAGTAGAGTGGAAAGAGCTAGAAAGTTGTACTCTTAATCAACTGGGCTTAAGCATGCCTCTTTCCACAATATAGAGAGCCTCACTCCCAGCGATTGCCGGCACCATAACTTTGTCAATACATACAGCAGACCATCTTCTATCGAAGCGACCACTCAATCAACACCCACGTACGCCAACGACACGTGCGACATGCACGTTACACAAGTTATTTAGTAGTGTGATGAAGATAAAATAATATCTGTTATAAAAAGCGCATGCTGCAGCAAAATATCGAAAATGGTTTGTTTCATGCTAAGGTAACATGAAACAAGAGGAATCGGTTGATGTTCGCTCAGTCGGGTTGCGCTAAGATAGAACGACGTTTTAGCAAATTCCTCTGGTCGAAGTTGAAGAATGTTTCAGTCGCCAGAGGGTGTCGCAGATATCTATCTAATGATCACTAGCGCCTACCAAAATTCCACTCCCCATACAGATATTGTTGAAACCAGCTAAATCATCCATAACATTCCTGGGAAAAAAGACCCCCCCCCCAAATCCGCGCGTACATATTTTCAAATCTCATTTCAGTCTCAATCCCATTCATCTCCTCTAGGTTGCTGCGATGTGCGTGAAAAGTGCACATTCAAGCTTTCAGCTGGGCCGTACGAGTACAGAGGACTGCAATACACCGTAAAGAACACGATTCACACCTCTAATGAGGTGATTGCGAGCCAAGCTGAGTGTCCGGATGCGCTGACAATGCATGAGTTCTTCGCCTTTGGAACTTTGCGGTCAGGTCATCGACTGCAGTGGCGGAACATCGCTCACGAACTCATCGCTCGTGTCCTCAATTTTAGTTCTCACGAGACACACACCCTGATCAGCCAGGCTGCATGGCAGGTAGGTCCTTTCAGTACAGGAGAGGTCTGTCGAGAATCCCACGTCGACCTTGAAGAGGAGGAATTTGGGAAATCATTGCTGTCGGCCTTGGAGGATGCAATCGGAACGATCGAAGGCAACTGGCAGGGTGCTGCAGCGGCACGTACTTTTGTCGCTCTTGCAACTCGATTACTCTCTCTCTCCATCTGTAACATGGTTCACGAGAATTGCTTCCGTTTTCTGCGAAGAGCACGAGAAATTTCTTTGCGCTGGACCCGTGAATTGGGGCAGAAGTTGCAGGGAGGACAGAAGGAGGAGGAGCAAAAAATCTTGAATGCACGGGCACTTGAAATGGCCTTGACCTGTCATGGGACGTTTGACGTCGATCTGCACCATCTTCCCAATCTACTCAAGTCGGACGAAGATATTGCAGTCGTGACTGAATGCTCAATCATCGTGCACGATCGATGTCCGGTTGTGACAGACGATCTGTCTGCATCAGTAAAAACACTCTTGCAACGACATTGGAGGCTATCATACGTTCTCGAACCACTTCTGCGCGAGCGGATTCTAGAGGTCCGCAATGGTCTTGATAGTACAGTCGGTCGGCTTTGGGCGGGATATATGCCAGGGACCCCATGGACCGCCTTGAAGACACCCAGCGAGCGATGGCTCGTGACAGAAACATCTAGTAAAGGTGGTCGGTCGTCAATGATGGTCCACTACAACGTACTGGACGGAAGTCTGCTTGTCAACGGATCGCCGCTCACAAGACTTCCCCGCTCGTACGAATCACATTCAACTTTCCGTCGACTATTTGGCGAGGTAAAGTAACACGTTCTATTCAGAGAAGCATAGAAAGGAGGGCTAATCGATTAATGCGCGAGACAGAAAGTTCTTGATGTTGTCCCTTCATCTCAGGATGGAATGGTTTTCGAAGCTCGAAATAAGTTATTTGACCACCAAGTAAATGTTACTCTTTCTTTTTTACCCTTCTTCTTGTGGACGGAATTGTGTGATGACGGCACTGCTTGTGTTGCTAATGAATACCATGACAGTTATACTTTGGCATGCACGACTCCGAACTTATCATTCAGGCAAGAAAACAGGGACGGCTCTACGAACTGCTCCCAGTGCACGCTCTAGAAGGCGATTTCCCTCAGGCTTTCGTTCAAGGTTACGCGCATTGGTTGGAAGTTAAGACAGGCTCCGTTGAATGGCGACCGTTACTCAATGCTTGGACGCCGACATTACAGAACTGGCAGATGCGGTCCGGCAGCCAAGGGGAAAAGTTGTTGATTCGTGGTCCGTCGAAATTAATAGACCTTCATACGCCCACAGCAAAGGCCGTGTCGACAATTCTGAGCCCGTTAGAACATGCGACCCATATAAATATCACACTCAACTGCAAGACGGAAGTATTGGAGGTGCACTTGCCACGGCTGAAGCTCGACTTTTTTTTGAGAAAAGGTGCCACGCAGCTTGAATCGAAGCAATTCCGTGGGATGACCGTGGATGCAAACCAATCGCTCGGCACCCTGACCGGACTGGTCAACAAGCTCGTCCTTCGGGGGAATAACGATTCGTTGCGCAGCGTCATCATCCCTCACGGCGACGTTCTGTTCAAACCAGAGGAACCCCACGTACGTGTACATATTGACACCTCAACGGAGCATGTTTCGTATTATCTCTACCACATTGACTGTCAAATCGGGCGACTTGTCGACAACGGCAGCCTCAAGAGCAAGCTGTTCAAATGTTATCTTCACGCTATAACAGCTCACTGTCTGACCGACGAACTCACCGGTCGGACTGGCACCGAAGAAGCCCTCTTCACACTAGCATCTCCCTCTATCCGGTCTTTTCCCAGGCTTGAGCAAATGGAAATTGATCTGCTGGTGCTCCTTGCACGACTGACCCCGCACCGTCAGTACTACCCGCAGAATCTCCGGGTGATGCAGGAAGTAGAATGGGAAACACTGTCTTCACTTTCGCAGCACAATTCCTTTTGCAAATCCGTGCGGTCAATCTTTGAGCAAGCGAGAACGTTCGGTCTATTTCATGAAACGCCCACGGAACTACCGAATGCTGAAATCTGCGGCGACCAACACTTGCTCGAGAGGGCTGCCATTCGGGATTCTACATATCGCGTACACGGATTTGGGGCAGAGGATCACACAGCAGAACATGATGTCGTTTATATCGGCCGAGACGATGTCTCAAATAGCGTACAAGAGTTCCAGATTTATCGAATTGCAAAGCTAGTCGACGGCTGGTCTGCAAACTTGAGAGGATGTTCACAGTTGCTCCATGAGATTGAGGCATGGGGGAAGCCGGTCCTCGGTTGCAGAACAGAACATTCCTTTCCTCTAGACTACGATATGAAATGGCTGGATCCACCTGCCGAGTTTCTGCCTGCAGATTGGTGTACGCTACAAACTACCTTATCTAACAGTGCGATCGAAAAAGATAAATACAGAATCATGATGTTTCTGTCCACCCTGAGTTATTCGCAGCATGCGAAAAGAGAGCTTGTCGAGACGCTTTTCGCTTTCGCAACGGTCCCCAAACTTCGTGCAATAAGGCCGCCGGACTATGTGTCGTTCGTACTATCGCATGGCTTTGAACCAGACAGGAAGAAATTGGTGGACGTGGTTAAAAACAGGGCACGGCCGTTTCATTCATGTCCAGAATCCCGCCTGCCTCAGCTCTCTTATGAGACTTGGGAAGACACTAATGAGCGTCGAAGGGACAAGCACCAAGCGGCAGTGGAAGAATGTCTCGGCATCTTCGCGGATGCTCTCATCTATCAATGGCCCGAGCCGAATGTGTGCGACCCTGTAGGCATTCGTTTGAGCACCTATATTTCCGTGAAGGAGGCCACGAAGGATGCACGGATCTGGTTTCAAAGCTGGTATCGCAATGCCAAGTTTAAAGAATATATCGGCAAAGCGCAAGACATACTAGACAATCTGAATGCCGAAGATCAAAACCTGCTGCTATACTCCTTTCGGCAGCCCCGCTACCATTACTGTCCAAAGCAGAGTCATATCGAATTTAATGACATCGCGGGGAGATCTGCTCCCAGCCTTTCTCCGGCTCACCTTGAAAACTTTGATTCCTGGGTCAGTCAGCAAGTCGAAGATGAGGGGGATCACGGCAAACTCAAGTCACTTTTAGACCGTCTGAAGTCAAAATCTTCAGGTCGTTATGAGCAACGATACGCCGTTGATTTGTTGGAGAGCTTCGACTCGCTTCACGGCAGTGCTGATGGCAGACTCAGCGGATCACCAAAGGCGCTACGGCCACTGCTGGAACAACATTTAACCCTATGCAAGAACCACGTCAATAATGTGTATCAGACAATCTGTAATCGCCTTCAGGAAGAATCGTCCATGACGCGTCGGCTAGCTTGTCGGGCGAAAATGTGGCCCCGCTTGTCAACCACCTCACATCTAGCAGGTGGCAAGGTAGCGTCGTTGCGCGGCGACTGGAAAATTGCTTTGATTGAGTATGGAGTTGCCATATCGAATCTACAACGGGCCGAGCGCCTCTCTACGTGTATCGAAAACGATTTGGAACTGCTGAGCGAACTCGGTAACCCGGGCCATCGAGCCTGGGACCCAAGACTATATCCGGATTGGCTGCTCCTCGAAATCGAAAACAATATCTTGATCCGACGGGTGCAAGTTCAAATTGCCCGAGAAATGATTTCACCGTCATCTGGTGCGAACTCGATCTTGCAGTTGAACATGGGCGAAGGAAAGTCGTCCGTCGTCGTTCCCATTGTGGCTGCGGCTCTAGCAGATGGAAAGAAGCTTGTGCGGGTCGTTGTCCTCAAACCACTGTCAACCCAGATGTTCCATGTGCTGCTGAGGAAGCTCGGTGGCTTGCTTGGCAGACGCATCTTCCACATGCCGATCTCACGATCGGTCCGGTTGGACGTGCACAAGGGGAGGCAAATCCGAAACCTATGCGAAGAATGTATGGACACCGGTGGGATACTTCTCGTCCAGCCGGAACACCTACTGTCATTTGAGCTGATGGGCCTCGAACGACTTCTGTCTGGCGAATCGGAGCTGGGTAACGTCCTGACCCAGACTCAACTCTGGTTGGATGGTAATTCGCGTGATATCCTAGACGAAAGTGATGAAATTTTGAGTGTTCGGTTCGAGCTTGTTTACACCATGGGCCTGCAACGCGCAATTGAGTTTAGCCCGGACCGATGGACCATCATCGAGCATGTCTTAGGACTTGTGAGCCGCTTCGCACAGTCAGTCCTTCAACTTGTCCCGCAAGGCTTGGAGCTACGACCTGTCTGCACTGGAGGCTTCCCTCGTGTACGAATTTTGAAGCTTTCCGCCACCTATAAACTTCTGGAGATGGTGGCAAGAGAGGTGTGTGAAGAAGGTCTGCCGGGAGTGCGCGTGCCGCATCTCCCCCAACACGTGCGAGCGGTTCTGTTTAGGTTTCTTACGGATCCTGACATGCGCGAAGCCGAGACCGAGCTATTGCAGCATCACGTTTTTGGTGTTGACTCGATGAAGAGGAGCTTACTTCTTCTCAAAGGCCTGATCGCTGGGGGGGTCCTGGCCTTTGCTCTGCAGCAGAAGCGATGGCGCGTTAACTACGGACTTGACCTCTCGCGGACCATGCTTGCTGTACCATATCGCGCAAAGGATAATCCAGCAACGCGAGCTGAGTTCAGCCACCCCGATGCCACCATCGTACTAACTTGTCTAAGTTATTACTACGGTGGCCTTTCGGACGAGCAGTTACACACCGTTTTCGAAAAGCTGCTTTTGTGCGATAATGCCCAACAGGAATATGAATGCTGGGTTCAAGATGCTCTTGAATTACCAGTCGCGTTTCGACAATTGACTGGCATTAATCTGAGCGATCCTGCGCAGTGTTCTCAGATGGTCTTCCCTTCGTTACGGCTCGCTAAAAGTGCAATCGACTTCTACATGTCACGTATTGTCTTTCCGAAGGAGATGAAAGAATTTCCACACAAGCTGACTTCTTCGGGCTGGGACATCGCACGAGCGAAAGTTCACCCGACGACGGGTTTCAGTGGGACAAATGACAGCAGATACATGTTACCGTTGTCCATAAGTCAGTGTGATCTCCCGCCGCAGCTTCACACGAATGCTGCAGTGCTCGACTGTCTGCTACGGCCCGAAAATTCTTTTAAGCACGCCATGCAGGAGTCCAGGAAGGAAAGCCTCGATGCAGAATTGTTACTGCAAATAGTCGTCAGGTCGGAGCCGTCCGTGCGAGTAATTCTCGATGTGGGAGCTCAAATTTTGGAGTGGAAGAACGAGGAGGTCGCACGTACATGGCTCTTGCGCGTTCCGGCATCAGACGCACAGGCAGCCGTATTCTTTGATGATCGTAACGATCTGTCAGTCTTGAGCCGTGACGGTATCGCGGAATCGCTGATGGTTTCCCCTTTTGCGAAGCAGATGGACCAGTGCCTAGTGTATCTCGACGAGGCTCATACCCGAGGGACGGACTTGAAGCTACCGACGAATTACCGGGCCGTTGTGACTCTGGGGCCTGATCTCACCAAGGATCGACTTGTGCAGGGTATGACCTGATCCACTTAATTCTGTTTCCCACTGCTAACTCAAACAGCGTGCATGCGAATGCGGAAGCTAGGAAAAGGCCAATCAGTCATGTTTTGCGGGCCCATGGAAGTTGAACGTAAAATTCTCCTCTGCAGCGGCAAAACCCATTGCGACACCATCGAGGTAGCCGACGTGCTACAATGGAGCATTTCGGAAACCTGCATCAACACAAAAAAATGCATTCCGCTGTGGGCAACACAAGGGATACGGCATCAGCGTCGCCGTATAGCATGTTCGGAGTATTCAAACGACAGAGGCAAAGGCGCTGCTTTAGAGATCGCAAAGTCATTGCTCGAAGCTGAGGCGCAAACTCTCCAGGATCGATACGGATTTGAAGGACGAAGATCGGAAGAACAAGTCTTGTTACACGGCGTGGAGGAAGTAGCACTCTCAAAACGTGAGACGCAAGTGGAAGCCATTCGGGCAAGATTCTCCGTGATCTCTTCATACGCGAAGGCTTCAAATACGATCATGTGTTTGATTGGACAATCCTAAAGTATCTGATGGCTATACAAGGAACGGAGGTACTGCAAGGCGTGGATGCCTTGCCTGAAAGAACTGCATGTAGATAGCACGAAGACAAATGCGGTCTGCTGATGACTTAGGGTCGAAGCTGTTTTCTTCACGAAGATTGTGGAAGTATATCTATGCTCATATTAGTATGAAGATGGGTTGCTGTTGAGTAGATAACATACACGCCAGCGATAGATCAACGTTTTATTTAGCTGATTCCACCAAGACTCAATACGTTGGTTCTTAGTGCTCGTTCCGTAGAAAAAGCAGTCCTTGAAGAGAATATCCGGTTCGTGATCTCGACGAAGGCGATGATGTGCGGCAGCAAGCAAGCCTGTTTCCACTCCTCGATCGGACCTTATAACTCTCGGAATCTTGCCTGTCTCCTTTGCCGAATCTAGAAACTGTCGAAGGCAGCTTATACTGGTATGAGACGATACCCCAACATAGATCCAGACAATATATCGAGAGTATGCGTCAATGGCCCCGTATATCTCGAATCCAAACATGTCCAGTTTGCAATAACCGTCGATTGACCATATGAAGTTGGGGCCTGGAACAATGTATTCGCCTCGAGTTCGTTGCAAGTCATATCTTCGTTGAGCAACACCATCAGGGTCCAAGATCTTAATCAAATCGTAGAGTCGAGTGCTATAATGTGTTAGTAAAGCAAGACAACATGTTGAAGGCGTGAGTGACCGTGATATTAGGTGACCTTGCTCCCAGAAATGAGCATGAAGCATATCTCGCTCATAACCCTCAATGGTTCCCTTCCGAAGTTCGGCTTCTACAATAGGCAGCATTTCTGCATCTGCTATCTCTTTATCGATCAAATCAACGCGGTTCTTCAATCCCAGCTTCTTCCGTATGCGTATGAGGGAGGATCGCGTGGTTTTAGAACCTTCGTCCTCAAGGATCCGAAGTATATCCTTGTCAGACAGGCGGAGTAGGTAGAGTTCTCTGATTCGGTCATGAAACTCATCACTTGTGTTCGCTCGAGTATTCCTGGTTATCTGCCATGTGCGAAGTCGATTGTGCAGAGTTCGTTGGGTTATGTTGACATGATATTCATCTTGTAGAATTCGGTGGATATCTGATATCTTGACACCATTATGAGATAGTTCAAGGATTCTTTCCTTGTGATCTTCGAGGGGAATAACTGGTCGAGGCATGATGGGGTTGAGTATCGTTGTACATCGGCAAATGTGCGACTCGCATTTTAGCAGAAGCTTCAAAATTTGGCGCAATTGGCGCAATCAGCGACCTATTACCTACCTAGTTACTTTGTGCATCACATCAAAATATTTGATTATCTTTGGCACAATTATTTGTAACAAACATAGGGAGTTACAAGTGAACAGAAAGGACTGTCGCTTTGTTACATTAATGTTCAATAGCTGTGGTTAATGTAACTTGAAGCAGTCGTGACTCATTGATTTGTTTATTATATGTTGAAAGCTTCTGTTCTTGTGCAAATCTTGGCTAATTCTTCCTGCTCTGGTCTTACTTCTGTTCGGTTGCCCGAATCTCGTCTACACTCTCTTGCCCAGATCTTGCCCAGATCTTGCCCAGATATCTTGCCCAGATCTTGCCCAGATCTTGCCCAGAGGATGGATAGCTAGACCGACCTCCCTGCCTCGAAAAGGTGGCTCATTCTTTGGCCAAGATGCGCCTTGACCGGTATCTTTACCACTGACGAAGAAGCATATCCAGTCGTTGTCCTGCCGGTAAAGGATACTATTACGCTCTTCAAGACGCGGCATGTTATATTTGAAATTATATATTAGTATACTACGTGGGAATAGGCTACCTGAATATTCTTCCTGGTAGCTGGAGCGTGGGCTGTGGTGACGTGATCGGCGGCGAGCAATGTGTAGGTTCGATGTGCCCTGCTCACCCAGGGCCTTACCTCACTTTTACCTTTCTAGAAGGTGGACTCTTGAGGTGAGCGAGGCCTCTCACCCTGAGTCACTCGCAGTTTGCTCCTTCAGCACGTGTTTTTGGGCGTAACCCACTCGCATCCGTCCTCTCGAGCCATACAGACAGTGTCTTTCGACCTTCTTTTATGAACTTACGGCTGTCCAGCTGTCTTTCAACGAGGAAAGACCCGCTGTTCATCAAGAGTCAGAGCTCTTTGAAGAGATAAGGTTCTTGGAGCCATATGTATGCACCTCAAGAAGTCTCGCAGTCGCTGCCATTGTATGCTACGCCCCGCAGTTCAAGCTCTTGAGTTTGCCCGTGTTCACCTTAACGAGTCCCTCGAGTTTGCCCGTGTCGACTTAACGAGTCTCTTGGGTTTGCCCGTGTCGAACTTAACGAGTCTCACGAGACTTCTTCTCATGCTCTTGCTGTTTCGCGTTATCTGTAAAGATCTCTCTCATACAGACCGACCGTGTCTTGCAAGAGTAGATGTTTTCATAAACCTCGTAGCCCTGACCGTGTATTTGTCCCACTCTTACTAACCAAGCTTGATTCCTCGATGTTTCAGGCGCGCCACATCCACTGCTACCTTCACGCCCAGTAGCAGCTTCGGGCTCCAGTGCGAGTGAGGTGAAACATCGATCGTTCGTTCCCTCGTTGCTCTGCCCACGCCGAAGCTTCACACGCTCCGAGTTCGTCAAGCCCAAGGGTGTCCTGTCGCGTAACTAGATCGACATCACATCCATCAGTTGATGAGACTGACCTCGGGCCTGAGTGCGAGTCAGCCTGGCAGGTAGGTACGCGTCGGGTGGTTTTCGTATCCCAGTATCCCTCGTGTCGCCTTGAGTCAGGCTCAACGCGACATGAGATCTCTCAGCTCTTCTGACTACTGCTAGCAGTAGCAGAAGGTTCGTAGCCAGCAGGACGTACACCTCGTTGCTCGCCTCTAAGTGCAGGAGAATCAGGGATTTTCCATCTTGCCGCTCCTTCTGCTCTAGGCTGGAACTTCATTAAGGCTAACAATCCTCTTCTGCATCTGCCAAACCGTATCTATCTGCTATCCCTGGACCTCAGATAAGCTCTAAGGGTGTAGATGCTACGAGGTGTATTGAACTCCTCGCCTTGTTCTTCCTCTCCCTCTCTTTCTTCCTCCTACGGCATCGGGCCTTTCCTACTGACCCTACACACACCAACCCCTCATACTGCCGGCGCGCCCTCTCCTCTCACCTTCTCCCTTGCCGCTATCTTCGCTGCTTCTCGAATTTATTTGAATTACCGCGCTTTAATCTAAGTGACTGTGGGACGTAGAGCGGTCGCTGGTATGATGGACAACTTTCGAGTTGAACCGGAAGCCCTCCCATGAAAATTCTTTCGCGTCAATTTCAATGGCACATGGTCTGAATATGTACCGAACACCACCTTTCAATTAGATACTCAAGTCAACCGTTTCTGGCAATCTATCAGAGATCAACTCAAGTGGAACTCTGGTGTACGCAGTCCTTACATTTTCCCATCCGTATTTTCCCCCTACCCAGCAGTTCTAAGCGAAGAATGAGCTTAGTGCGGGGTACGGATACAAGTAGGCTGCTTGTGCAGGGAAATTTCCTCCCTTATCTACCGGGCTGCTGCATCAAGGTAACCATGGTTGCCCATCAACGATTGACAATTTGTTGTATCTACCCTTTCTGCACATTCTTGTTGGTGGTTAACAAGCTTGCATATTGCTCGTTGGCATCTGCAATGTTTTCATCACAAATTCTGTCCAGTCACGTTTTGAGACCGAAGCAAAGCGCTTGCATGGATAAGGGCTCCCCAATCAAAGCTCCTTCCGCACGCTTAGTATTAGCGCCGGGATTCTGTCACGTGCACCTTCGGCTACTCCTAGACCAGTACGGAGTAAAGCCGAGGTAATGTCCCAAAAGGTCACGTGATGGAAGTCTCACTTGAATATTTGCCTAGTTGTTCAGGCGCCATTGCATTTGCGCCTCAATCACTAAAAGGACGCAAACCATTTCCACTTCATCTCCTCAATAGAATATCCGTTGGGCATCAACGTCAAGGTCATCGAACCGTTGGTACCTCTACGTGCGCTGTGCGCTTTTGCTGAAATCCACCTACGGTCCATACAGCTGACTTGTATTGTGTAGGCGAAAGTCACGGCCCTCATATTGGCAGTATCACCATCTTTCGCCAGGTACAGGAAACGCCGTACGTACTGATCAGCCTCACACACTGCAGCACCAAGAGGTTACACAGCAATCGACCGAAACCTGACCTAGCGACTCGGGAGAGAGCATCGGCACAAGTCGCTCGATTGGTTACACTGAATATCTTCAACGATGGCTACAAAATCAGGATACAAAGCTCCACAGACGAGGAGCTGGTAAAAAAGTGCAAGGATGAGGTATGATGGTTTTCGTTATATATTGCTTACTGCGAATACTAAATACATTTCAGACCGACTGCGGGGACTGCTATTCTCTAGTTTGGACGACCTCCTCAGACGACGATCGAGTAAATCCTCCTGAGAATACTGTCGCCGTGGTCGTCGACGTTCGGGGTGGGCAAGGTGCAATTCACATCATCAAAACGCAAGATAACAAACACGTTGATAAGGTTGGGCCCGTGAAAGAGGGTGGAAATGGTTCCCTGGATCAAATTACAGTGATGCTGGGTGTTAATCGAGCGACGACTTCCTAGAAGAGGCGAACTATCAAAAGTGGTTGCCTGCAATATCGCTAGTTCTATCTCATTAAAACCTGAGCTCCTTCTATGAAAATGCAGGACAAAAGAGTATAGAACTGAGGCTATTCGAAGATGTTGATGAAAACCTGAAAACCCTAATAGAGAAGCAGGAAAAACCTAAGCCTTCGCCCTTTTGCGCTTGAGTGTTGCCGTTGCTGACCTCCGGGACCTCTTGGGGTCCAATTGCGATGCATCCGGCTTCGTCGGGTTGGCTCTATGAAAAGCCCTCAGTAAGCCCCTCAGATGCTTGACATGCGAGACAAGCTTTCAGGTTCTTTCGGATTCGTCATAGTCCTCTTAATCGACATGGTAATAGAGTCCGTATTTGCCACCGTCCGCTTGGTTAGGAACTGTTCCGGCGGCGAATATCTTCGAGTCTACTATCGCATTGACGAAGAATTCATTTTCCCCATCGGCCTCGATCTCAATATCATCGGCTTCGTAGCTGGGCTTCGGATGCTCGGAGGCTCCCTCCCTTCTCTTAGAGGGCTCCAACAAGAAAACGTGAAAGGTATCATGAATGCGTCATCGTTTCGGAATAGCAAGCTTATAGGCTTGATTGCCTAACTTATCAACTACTTCGAAAGGTTCAAACTGCTTCCATTCCAGTTTTCGATCGCGCCTTGTTCGGATTGCCTCGCAGCCAAACGAAATCACCCACTGCGAATTGCATCGGCTTACTATGCTTATCGGCGTATTTCTTTTGGTTCTGCTGAGCCTAACTGAGATTCTCTTTTAGAACGGTCATAAGCCCATCTCGAAAGTCATCCTCGGGGAGTATTCTAACACTACCTCAAAAGGCGAAATTTCGGTGAACGCATTGACACTATTGTTATACGCGAATTCCGCCATCGGTAGAAGGGGAACCCAGTTATCCTGCTCGTAATTGACGAAAGCCCTAAGATACTGCTTCATCGAGCTGTTCTGTCTCTCGGTTTGACCATCCGTTTGAGGGTGAAACGCAGTCGACAATTTTTGCTCGATCTTCAGAGCGTAACAGAGCGAGGAATAGAACTTCGAGGTGAAAACGAAACCCCTATCAGTGATTACCGAGTTAGGCAAACCATGCAACCGAACCACTTCCAGATTTCCGCAAGGCCCTCTGCTGACACTGTCTTGACTACAGATATGTAGTGTACCATTTTGGAAAGGCGATTCACTACTACCAAGATTGAGTCGTGCATCCAGTGTGGCTTTTCCGCCTAAGCCTACGCTCAGTTTTGCAGACCGTTGCCTGGACGATTGTGACCAATTCGCTCACTTGACGACCCGCATATATGCACCTTGAATTCCACAATCGAGCAGTCGACAATAGATATGAATGGCTAGGATGATAGGACAATATAACAGATAACGAAGAAAGCATGACTCACATGCAGGAGCAAAGCAGAGTGCTGTATATAATCCTTCATCTCATCCTGTATTCCCTCAGACATCTAGCACTCACTACCGAACACCTGGAACTCACTTCATCTATTCCTTCAACCTCAAACAAGTAGCTCCTCCTTCCCAGCCTCTAGCGATATTGACATCATCAGCTGATGGTCCGGGATAGAATGTGTACACGTATGATCACCCTCGTGAGATGGTTCCAGTCCCTACTCAGAGGAAGGCCGGTTACAAAATCCATTGTCAGATCGGTTCATTTGCTTTCCGGAATCGGAAGAGGTTGCAGGTCCTCATACGGTTTGTGTCTAGGAGCCTTGCTTCGCTTGCAGGTTGCACAGGTCTCGCAGTACTTCCGTACCAATTGTCGCATTCCGGGGGCCACTTCGCTATCATTACTTGGATTTGGCCAATAATATTTGCGTTGCAGAAGCTCTAAAGTCTTTTCGACCCCGAAATGACCAGTCAAGAGATCATCATGATGTTGAGCGAGGACATTAGCCCTAATCGACTAAGGCAGGTACAATTTGCCATCGAACCAAAGAACATCTTGGTCGACTGCCCACCCGGTTGCAACACCCGCGTTAGGAGTTGCTAATCCCCTGCTCTTACACCCCAGGGGGTCGGTAGGAAGCATAGGACGAATGATGTCCACCAGCAAAGCCGGCTCGTTTTGATATGCCTGATCTACCTCCTGTAACACGGCCCTCACGAGAGGCACTTCCGGCTTGGTGTAAGCGGACCCTGCTACTAGAACCGTCCAAGCATTGGACGATCGCGGTTCGTCAACCCTCAGGCGCCCGAAATTATCGTCGCTACCCGGCGCAAGAAGATCTGCGGCTTTACCAGCAAGAAGATCTGCTGTCGGAACCTCATTAGAGTGTGCCTCATCAGCAAGACGATCTGCGAGAAAATGCACTGGGGGGCGCACCTTGACTGTCACCAACTTTACTGGATAGGCCTGAGCTTGTTTTTTTTCGCATTGCTGGAAGTTTCGCGAAGAGGGAAGTCGTCTGAAGACAGGCGTGGGTTGCGATCGGATCCGTGCGAACTCGAGGTCGCTCAAGTCATCGTCAGTATCGTCTGTCTCGTCGATCACGATCGGGTCTTTCTGGAGTCATTAAACGCGCCCACAGGGACTTGGACCTGTGCACACTCGTATCCATCCCTGGCGCTAGTGCGGGACCCTAAAAGTGCTGAGTCGTACGTCGGAGGTACGTCTTGCCGCCTTTTAAGTTTGATGGGACGACCCAGGTCCCTCGAATTCAGTCGACATTGAGGGCGGTCACGACATTGACGATTCTCTCCCATCCCTCAAGGGAATTTTTGCTGTGCAGTGCGGGAGAAGTACAAAAGTCGCAGCGAGCGGGATCGAGTGTTGAATACGGAGTTGGGAGGTCTGACCGCACGTTTAAACATCCCACTCGAAACCACTGCGATAATGAACGCTTCCATTTCCAGACCAAGGCAAGGTGGAGACAGGGGGCGGGATATTGACGACAGTAGCAGCGTCCACCCCAGAAGTAACGGCTCGACTTCTGAGGAGCAAGGCGCGGAGCACTGCTCCTTCAGCACTCCTTCGACTTCTGTAGCAGGCTAAGCGAAGGATGAGCGAAAGTGGGGGGCACGGATACGGCAGTGGTACTCTTCATGGGGCTCTCGTCATGGTTCACGGGCGCAGGAGAAGCAGATAATTTGTTGCCTTGAAATTGTGGTTTGCGGAAATCAGGGACGGCGTGTAGATATGAGATGCATAAAAGGTAAACAGAATAGAAAGTAGACGCAAAATAACGGATGGGATTCGATGGGCATTGTTGTTGTGGAAGGTGTGGGCGACTGGGCAAGGAATCGGAAATACCCAAGGGAGTACTCGCCAAGGGTAATCCTTCAGAAATTGAGGAGAATACTGGCCGACTCGTCAGGCAAATCCTTCAAAAATTGAGGGTAGTACTCCCCTAAAATTCTGAAGGATTTGACTGGCGAGTACCCCCTCTAGTTTCTGTGGAATTTATCCTCGAAGAGTACTCCCTTTAACTTTTGTGGGATTTATCCTTAAAGATCGCTCTCTTTGGTAGTACTCTCCCAACGAATATTCCTATGGTGAGCACTTAATCATTGGCTAGTTGCTAACGAATGTCAAAGTGTCGCGACCTCACGAAGTTCAACATAATATACATAATATACAAGTATTTAATTGAAAGGTCGAGTTTGCTGAAATTGAATTATTAGTCAAATCAACAATACTTTGGATTAGCTTGTATTTCTATAGATAATCTTATAGTCGCCGCGAATAGATTCTTCAACTTTACAAGGTTGACGAATCGCCGCAGCTTATAGTGTAAACAAAGGCCTGTGGTGTAGACGACAGTGGACCACTTTTGGTGTACACCACGGCTGGGGGTGTGAACCACGCCTCGTGGCGTGGACAACGCTTAGTGGGGTGAACAATGGCTGGTGGTGTGGACAATGGCTGGTGTGAACCTGAGCGATCCAGAAGTGGAGCAGGTGGAGCATCCAGAAAAAAATCTGGAAGATGGGCAGGAGGGACAAGTAAAGTTGTGACTCATTAGGCAACAGTATTTCAGATTACAGTAGTCAATAGTATCACAGGTCCTCACAAGTCGTACTTGATAATGAAATGTGCCTCATCAAGAACTCAGCAATCTCACATTCACCTTTTAGAATTATTCATTCAGAAGCTTGTTGTCAGGGCTAGAGGTACTATCAATATAGAAGACTGGTATTATTATTACTTGATAGGATCTAGGTACAAGACAATACACCAGGTAATGTACAAGACGAAAGACAAGGAGCGAAAGGAAAGAACGAGGGCCCGGCTTCTATATACATGAACCGGGCAGTACCAAGGCTAGACAGTAGTTCTATGACTTAAGATTGCAGAGGTCCGCGCACACTGCTGAGGTGGTTGGAAACAGGATTGCTGTGGCTAGATTAAGATGATGGTGGCTAGGTTGGTGGCTTGGTTCATTGAACTGCGATACAGGTTCAATGAACCTAAGGTCTCGGCGACCTATCTATGCTCTAGGCTTGTGTGATGACCTGGCACCATGACAGTTGTGCACAATCTTTTATGGACCTTGCAGGTTCAGGCCCACATTCCCGGACCGATGCTTCTGGCGAGAAACTTCAAAGAGCAGATGCCTGGCGCCTTCTTTTCCTTCTATCTGTTGTTGATGATGATCTGCACTATGAGAACTACCCATCTGCACCATGAGAGCCTATTGGGACGAGCAGTGAGCAGAACTCGGTAGCTCGAATCAGGATTCATGTCTTGTTCAAGATATCATCTAAATTACCAACACTGGACTTGGCAGCTAGGAGACGGTTTGACCTTGGATGATGAAGGGTTTGAGATGAAGCCTGTCCAAACTTTACATTCAAAGACTCCATACCGATCGAATGCAAATACCTTTCAGGACAAGATCTCCCGGCCCACCTTGGCGTTATCAACATCTCTAACGATTTCCACCTCTCACATCGTTGTCCAGATCCCCATTAAGCCCGAAGGAAGACTCGAAGGAAGATACGGTATCGATCTGAGACGACCGTCTGACTTTTGCGGCTTTGTTCTCTGCGTCCAAACGGGGGATTTGCGGAAGGATATCGAACAGTGCGTTTTTAATCATGGTTAATCGCTCACTTAGTCCATAGTCGATGATATTTTTGACACCCGCTCGGAACTCGCGGATGTCACGCGGCCTGTGAAAATGGTAGTAACCAACTTCTGAACTTACAAACCGCGGATCGTCTCCGTCTTCTCGCCAATGAACCCATAATGATGCATTGTGTGAATCCACGACACACGAGAAAGCTATGGAATCGGTTATCTGACGTTCATCTGTATTTGTCGTGTAACTCATGAGCGTTTCGATTGAGTTAACGCAATGGGACCCGGTCCCAGCATTTTGGTTTTCCGCGACCCATGTGGACCCAAGGCGAGACTGTGATTTGTACTCAACAGCGAAGAAAGGCCAGTAAGTAGACGAGTTAGGCTTGGCGTATGATTGAAAGCGCGGATGTTGCATAACTTCTGAAAGACGAGACTGAGGACCCATGAAACTATTTTGTGGATAACCATAATGAAAGTCAGGCATGGGCGTGACGACTGGCGGATATCTAGAGCCGGGAGTATAAGGGAGAGCTTTTTGGTCGAAAGGTAGATTGGCGCCGACAGCAATGGCGAATTTATTGCTTCCCAGTTTGTAATCCAATTTCTTTGGGAAAAGAGAGGTATTGGCAAAGCCGGTTCGTGTAACTTCTTCGTCGGCATTGTCTAGAGTAGATAGTTGTTCGCGAGTATAGGTCACTTCCTGATCTGTAAGACCTGGTGATGTGCGTTCTTTTCCTATGATCTCTCGCGCAAATTCGAGAATAGCTGAGGGCATGGACATGCCGTAAGAGTCGATAAATATGGAATGATTCTCGAGTTCATCTCGGTACGAGGGGGACTGGACTCGCTTCGATTTTTTAGGGTCTTCCCTCGAGCTGGCAACTGGCGTTCGTGATCGGGATGTTTGTTGCGACATCGGCGTGTATGATGATTGTGGTGCTTGTGCATAAGAGGCAGGTGCTTGCGTCACTGGCGTGTGAGACGCAGATGTTGCCTGTAACGATTGCGGAGAAAGAGGCTGATAAGCATGCTGCTTGTTGGCTGCTGGCCTGGCGCTTC
>JAABUO010002498.1_pt1 | contig 22353 bp, 17 predicted proteins | sample 5559291 | NCBI WGS metagenome assembly JAABUO01 (sample SAMN10711878, study PRJNA513372) | rock metagenome | isolation source: Antarctica rocks | place: Antarctica: Victoria Land, Finger Mt sud
TGGAAGCCAGTCAAAGGCCCGTCAACTCTCAACAAAACAGCACTTTGAACGAAAATCAACCCAAGACAGCACAACAATGCCCACGGAAGACAAGCCAGTCAGCAGAAGTTCAACAAGTTCCTAGAGAACGCAGACTAGCCGTGAGAGCTTTCTTGGACGCGGATGGGATTTGACGTCTGAGCTCGCTGAGGCGCACGGGACGTGTACGCATCGCACACAGGATTTGGATTGTCCACTTTCCTCGCAACAGATCGACGACTCTCAAAACTTGTCCCGCGTGAGAGGTATCCATAACATTAGTTACTCGACTACCGGAATGCCAACGTTGTCGCACTTGGATATTCTCGCGTTCGCTGCAATTTAATTCGAAAGGTGTCTAAAACGATCTTGGCGGTCCCGCCATCTCCAAACAACTGGACCCCGTTGATGAACCCCGCTGTTTCTAAATGCAAGGAAGCATACCGCCCTTTTGACCTCCCTCTACTGTTCCACCTTAGCTCTTGGAATCTACTGTTTTGAAGGCATTTACAAACCGCATGGTGAGATGGACCGTCACCCCATCCCAATGGCGCGCGACATTTTAGGACGTTTGCAACAACTTGCGTATCTCAAATCGGTACATATCATCGAAGGTGCAGAATTCAGGGTCCCCGAGCTCGATCACCGGTGCCGCACCGACAATGGCGGGAAGATGCTGCGTCAATAGGCCCTGGTACTCTCGCCTTTCTGCAACTGTAAAGCCACGGATTTGGTATGCCATGCTGATGTGGAACCCAAAGGTGTCGTGGTCGTCTGCACGATACCGATATACTTCCGCGGCCATTCGATCACGTAGCATCTTGAGTTTCAGCTTCTCATTCGCGTCCACCGGCGCGAGCTGCAAACCACTTGCGCGTTGGGGAGCAAGGGTCTTTTCTTCGTCTAATCGGAATCGTATCGGCAGCTCGGCACACATTCTGAATTGTGCGATCCGGTCACCGATGATCCGATCGCATTCTTTGATCGGGGTGTGAATCGGAATGTCTGAAGGCCAACCGTATCGTGCGCGGTCCTGATCATTGAGTCCGTCCAATATGCTGACGTGATAGCTGTCGCTTGGCAGTACCCCTAGTTTGTGAGCGAAAGAGCTAGAACGAAGCGCATTGCCTAGCTCCGCAACAGCCTCCCAGACTTGGCACTGCTGGGGCAAATGACAGATCACCGTATTTCCCGCAAACTGCCGCGGGGTGCCGTCAGGATTGAATTTCAGCAGAGTGTCTCTGGGAATGGCGGCAAGTCGAGCATCGTCTCCCTCCTGGGAAACCCTAGACTGAGCGTTCAGCAGTGCCGGGAACAATCCGCATAACGAAAGCGCAGAAGAGCGAAACAGAAACTCGCGCCGATTATGGATAGATCGCGTGTCGAGGAACATTGTGGTCTATTACTCCGGAAGGTTCTTTGTGGTGAACGGGTCATTTCGAAGGAGGCAGCGGCACCGCAACGTGCCACTGCCTCCCGGCCGGACGTTCCTAGAAGGTGACCTTAGAGCCAAAGTTGAAAAGTCGAGCGTTGCGATCTGAGGTGGGATGCAAGAATGCCGCCGAAGTGATGTTGTTGTTCACCGCATTCGTGCAACCCGGGGAAGCGACGCAGTTTAGGTTGGGATGATTCAAGATGTTTTCAGCCTCTGAGAAAAGAACCAGGTGGTAACGCTCTCGGAAGGGGATGTCGTAAGAAACTCGTGGGTCAACTTCATAGAGGTTTGACCCGCGAAGGCTGTTGCGCCCAACGAACAGCGGTCGCGCGTTAGTGATGTTTTGCCCGCTCGGATCGCTGCCGTTATAGACGTTGATGGGCAGGCCACTGTGGATGTATGTCATCGTCGAGACTTGGAGGTGGTTCGCCCAGCCAAGTCCCTTGGCACCAAACGTGGGATTGTAGAGCCCCTCCAGAGTGACGTTGTGGCGGATGTCTGACGACAATGGACCATAGTCGCGCGCCAGATTGGTGGGATCCTCTATAGGCGTGTTGTAGAACACTACGGAGTAGTTCAACTGATCCACGGTGCCCAGCGCTTTGGACCACGTGTATGCTGCCTGGAATTGGAGGCCTTGCGACATCCGCTTCTTCACGGTCACACTTAGCCCATTGTAGTTGACGTTTGAGCCTGAGGAGACCTCGATAATCTGACCCAGAGCCGCATTGGGCCGCACGATAGTTGCGCTCTTGCCAGTTCCACATCGTGCTGGCGTGTAAGCTGGACGGCCATCAGCTAGATAGCAAACGGGCGGGCCAAGATTGATGTCATGTCCGTATGGACCACGGCGTGTCGTGAGGAATTGATACTCCAGCGCAACGGAGAGATTGTTGCTGAAAGCTTGCTCAACCTGAGCATTTGCTTGAATGGAATACATGTCGCGATAGTTTGGATCATATGTCGCGATGTTTGGAACGTTTGATGCCGACAGTTGTGCGGATGTGGGAACGTTCGGATAGGTAGGAGCGTTGGCCTGTGTTGGCGTGAACGTATACGTCTTGATGAGATCTCCGTTCAGCAAAGAGATGTTCGTGAAGACGTTCCAGTCTGGGGTATCGAAGTAATGCCCCACTGCCGCACGAATTGCCGTAGACGGTGTGATCTGGTAGTTGGCCGAGAAGCGTGGAGCAAGGTCCAGACGATCAGTGTGAATGGTACGGGAGTCTGGGTATGGCGCCCGTTTATCTAACGAAGGCCAGAGAATCAATTGATATCGAAGCCCAGCATTCACAGTCAGCTTCTTGGAAACGCGGAATTCATCCTGAAGATATATGTTTGGCGAGTTCCAACGATTGTTGACCGTCGGATTACCAACTTGGAAAGTTGCGAGCTGGTAGCTCTGTTTGATGTTGTGAATGGTGTTCTCGTAGCTGGGGAGATTAGCGAAGGTGTACTGCTGAGTAAGCGCATTTGTATTTGCAATCAGAGTATTTTCGTAATCAATGCCGAATTTGATGGTGTGCCTTCCCATCGACTTGGTTACATCATCGTTGAGATCGATGTTCTCCTCTGTAGCGTTGGTTCCTCCGTAGTAGTTGGCCCCGATCTGAGCCACGTTGGAGATGGAGGTGATGACGCTGCTCGGCGTTAACCCCGTCTGCATATTGGTCGTGTAGTCGTTGCGGCGGGTTACGCCGAACCGTAACTCATTGAGTAGAGTCGGTGAAGCGATCGTAATCAGTTGAGCTTCTCCGGCCTGCATTCGATCGTGGAAGAACAGCCCAGTGTTATCGGGAATATAGTTTCCTCCCGACGAGTTAGGTTCCTCGTTGCTGAAGCTGCTCCAGCGAACGAATGTGCTGTTCTTCTCGCTGATCTTGTAGTCCACGCGAACACTCGGAGTAGGGTAACGCTCTGAGACGTTTGCGCTACCGAGCTCTGACGCCGGAATTCCGAGAGTCGCGGCATTAGCTGGCGTAATCGCAATGGAAGCTGGATTTGCGAGAGGGTTGTATTCAAAGTTGGCGAAGAAGAACATTCTGTTCTTGAGGATAGGGCCGCCGATGTTCGCATCGTAATCCTGCCATTTGCTGCTGGGTTTGCCAGAGGTGATAAGAGCGTTTGTAGCTCTAAGGGCGTTTGGGCGGATTGCGACGAGCACCTGCCCGTGATACGCATCTCCGCCCCGCCTCGATATGATGCTGGCGATGCCCCCCGCAGTACGGCCAAACTCCGCCGGTGCGCCATTCACGATAATCTGTGTCTGATCGATCGTTTCAGGCGTCGTGATCACAAGCCGCACAGGGTTGTTACCGCCGCGCTGGGTGTTGTCCAGCCCATCTAGCAAGAGTTCGGTGGATAGAATCCCATCAAAAGCAGGCGCCGGTGCCGAAAACGTGGAAGTTGGATACCCTGCCACGCCGGGGCTGAAAAATTCGTAGTTGTAAACATTCCGAGAAGTGATCGGCAATGCACGCAACTCCGTAGAATCGAGAATTGCGCCCACCGACGGCGTACTTGCATCGAGTATCGAAGGATCAGCCCTCACTTCAACCGCGGTGTTCACGTCTACCCCAAGCCGCAGGTCATCGCGCACCTCGCTGCCGACCTGGAGACTGATTCCGTTCTGCTGGAGATCTGAGAACCCGGCAGCGCTGGCTGTGACCCCATATTTTCCGACTTTGAGGATTGCAAAGCGATAGTAACCGTTCGCGTTGCTCGTCACCCGGGTGGTCACGTTTGTGGAGAGGTCACGCGCCACAATTTGAGCGTTTGGCACCGCTGCGCCGCTGGAATCGGTGACATACCCGTTCAGGGCCGCATCGGTGACGTTGGTTTGTGCGACGCACAGCAACGATGGAGAAGATACGAACAGGAAGAGCAAGAGCATTTTGCGGATCACGGAAAGTCCTTGTGACAGCCACCGAGGTGGTTGAGGTTGAGCGAAGACAGCGACATCGTCGCGTCTTGACCTGAAGGAGAGTCGCTCAGACCTTGATATGAACGCGTTGGCAATGTCGATGCAGGATGTTGACATTCGGCGGTTTAGCAATACATTCAGATTCACGGCGGCTACTCCTGTAAAAAGTTAGTTCGATTTCCAACGCAAGGTTTAAAGCCTTGTCAAAAACAGGATGAAGCTAGCAGCAGCATACGGAGACGCCAAGACATTTCGCCGCGACGACACCGTTGCAACGCGTAAATTGCGTATTTGGAATGCTGTATCAGGCATGAGAGGAGACAAAGGTACATGGACGCCGGGTGAATTTGGATTGGCGCGCTGTTCACAAAAGGTGTGGTCTACTTGTAGGGTTTGAAGAGGGCTAACCATGACGGCGGTGATTACCAAGGAGGTCGGTTCATCTCGGAGCGCTCCCAATGATCCACGACGAGCGTTGGTTCAAAGAGTCGTGGAGTCCGCCGCGTTCGCCAAGAGCGAGCGGCTCTCGACCTTTCTGACCTGCATCTGTGAACTGACCCTGGCTGGCCGGGCCAGCGAGATCAATGAACAAAAGATCGGAACTACGGTCTTTGGTAGACCGCGCGATTACGACTCGACGGTTGACGGCATCGTCAGGCCACAGGCGAGTCGGCTAAGGCAACGACTCGACCTTTATTTCAACGGCGAAGGCGCAGAAGAAACAATGCGCATTACCATTCCGAGAGGAAGTTACGTCCCTGTCTTTGAGCCTCATACCAACCCGAACCTAGCTCCCAGTGTGTCAACCCCCTCGCCTGAAAGCTCTTCGGCGTCGGTTCCCGCCGAGTCCACGGCGATTTCGGCAAGGGCAAGAAGCATACCTTGGGCGTGGATAAGCGTGTCTGTACTTCTTTTCGCGCTTCTGGCTCTTGGAATCGTTAAGACCGTATCTACGACAACCAGGGTTGCCACCATGCCAGCACCTCATCCCTTATGGGGCCTTCTCTTCCGTCCAGATCAACAGACAATGGTCGTTCCAAGCGACACAGGACTGGTGATGTGGCAAGGAATGACCGGGCAAAACATTGACTTGGAGCAGTATCTACGCGGCAATTACCGTACGGAGATCGCGAAAGGCAGCGCCAAGGGACAAGTAGATGCTGCCGACCTAGGGAGCCGCCGATACACATCAATCGTCGACTTGGACGTGGTCAAGTCCTTACAGCACGTCGCAGACTCTGAAAACAGCAAGTTCGAGATCCGCTACCCCCGCGACGTCCGCCCGAATGACTTGAAATCGGGAAACGTTGTACTCATTGGGGCAGCGGCGGCAAACCCTTGGGTGAAGCTTTTTGAGCCCAAGATGAATTTTGTTTTTTCGGATGCACAATTCCACCGATACACAGTTCTGAACCGTGCTCCAGTGCGGACAGAACCTTCCAAATGGAGTTCGGACTATGACGACCCTCAAAGGCGGGTCTATGGCGTAGTCGCTTTCCTGCCCAACCTGAGCGGAACAGGAAACGTGCTTATCCTGGAGGGAACCTCAATGCCGGGAACAGAGTGCGCCTGGGATTTCGTCTCCGACGACTCTTCACTGCTCCCATTCTTGCATCGGATCAAGCGTGCTGACGGAACAATCCCCCATTTCCAGTTGGTGTTGGATAGCATCAATCTGAACGAGTCGTCGGTAAAAAGAACCATTCTTGCTTGGCGAACGGTGGATTGATTCGAGCGATCCGCCGGTCCTTCGACAGGGCTTCATCTCTCGCTGCAAGCGATAACCTTCTTGAACGACTGGCGGGCAACGGCCTCAAACATGGGGCATGAGGGCCCGATTTGAGATGGTGTCAAATCGGGCCTAACAGCAGTAAACTCAGCCGCTTCACTGCAGCGTTGTGGAATACGCTACAAGGGCACTCACCCTCGAACGAGCAACCAGTGGGTCTGACCGATAGGGAATGCGAAGCGTGTATCGGCTGCGCTGGAGCGTCGCCATACTTCAAAAGAAATCTGAGAATCGGTGGGGTGTATTGATGCGGCGATCACTCTGTACTTGAGCGCTTACGCCCTCAACCCCACAAGAAACTGAGGCGTGGCGGCTCTTAAGGACTTAAGGACGGAGCCAGCCACGCTACAGAAATTAAGCAACAGCCCGACCAATAAAAGTGATCTCTATTGACAAGGACCCGCAGCCAGCCCGTAACCGCCGACACCGCTTGTCGTGAATAAGACGTTTCTGGCATCGTTTGATTGGAACCCCACGGAGACTCCGTTTCCAAACGCTGCCGCTCCTGGCCCTGCAGCACCCATCCGAAGACCTAGATATGCAGCGGGACCCTGCCAGTTGGATCCGTCCGTTGTCGCGGTCACCAGCATCTCATTGCCACTGTCATTAGCCCCATAGATGTAGTAGAGGGTACATTTTGAGACCGTCAGAGCGGGTGAACTGTCCGAGCCCATATGACCGGATAGGCTCTTCGAGCTAAAGTGGACCCCGTCCGAAGAAGATGCTATCCACACGTTGTTGCTTGTATCGTCCGACCTGAAGGCAATATAGAGCACGCCGTTGAATACCGCCATCGCGGGCGCGCTACCGATCGCGATGTTGGGTATCTGCGTTGCGGCCGGCCAGGTCACCCCATCCGACGAAGACGTCACGTGCAGGGTGTGGCCCGGATCGTTCGCCTGGAAGGCTATAAACAGTTGATTGTTGAACGCCACCATCGCGGGAGCGCCGCCCATGAGAATATTCGGATAACCCGTTGCGCTTGTGAAGCTCGACCCATCCGATGATGACGTGAGCCAGAGCTCGTGGACTGGATCGTTCGCCTGAAAGGCTATGAAGAGTCGATTGTCGAACGCGGCCATCGTGGGCGCGCTACCGATCTGGACGTTGGGTTGCTGCGATGCAGCCGGGAAGGTCTGCCCATCCGACGAAGACGCCACATGCAAGGTGTGGCCCGCATCGTTCGCCTGGAAGGCCACGTAAAGGCTTCCATTGAAGCCGGTAAATGCTGGTTTGGATCCCATGAGATCGTTCGGCTGTTCGGTCGCCGGCGATGTAAACGCGTCTTGTTCGCCAGGGCCGCCGGGGTCGTTCGGGCCAGTATAAGTAGTAACCTTATTTGTCACGAACAAGACGTTTCTGGAATCGTTTGACTGGAATCCCACGGAAACTCCGTTGTGAAACTCCGCTGCTCCTGGCCCAGCAGCCCCCATCTTGACATCGAGATATGCCGCAGGGCCCTGCCAGGTAGATCCGTCCGTTGACGCCATCACCAGCATTTCATTGTCAGTGTCATTCGCCCCATAGACGTAGTAGAGAACATTGTTAGCGACCACCAGAGCGGGGGAACTGTTCCCGCCCATCGTTAGACCGGGTAGCACCTGCGAACTGAACGTGACTCCGTCCGACGAAGATGCTATCCACACATCATTGCTGGGGTCATTCGCTCTGAATGCAATATAGAGTCTGCCGTTGAATACAGCCATCGCGGGATCGCTGCCGATCGCGACGTTGGGTACCTGCCATGCTGTCGGCCAGTTCACTCCGTCCGACGAAGACGTCACATGCAAGGTGTGACCCGCATCGTTTGCCTGGAAGGCCAGATACAATTGGTTTTTGAACACGGCCATAGCGGGAGCGCCGCCCATTAGAATATTCGGGTAACCTGTAGAGCTTGAAAAGCCCGATCCAGTCGACGACGACGTGACCCAGAGCTCGTGGACCGGATCATTCGCCTGGAAGGCTATAAAGAGTTGATTGTTGAACGCCGCCATGGCGGGAGCGCTACCCATTAGAATGTTTGGGTAACCCGTTGCCTTTGGAAAGCGCGACCCAGTCGACGACGAAGTGACCCAGAGCTCGTGGACCGGATCATTGGCCTGGAAGGCCACGTAAAGGCTCCCATTGAAAGAGGTAAGTGCTGGCTTGGACCCCATGAGATCGTTTGGCTGTTCGATCGCTGGCGATGCAAACCCGTCTTGTGGGCCAGGGCCGCCAGGATCGTTCGGGCCAGTGTAAGGGCCCGGGGGACTCACGCCACCTCCATTAGCCGTGCCACCGCTGCTACCGGTATAGCCCGCCGCGACGATATTCGCCTGAACTGCGCTTTCCGTTGCATCCGATGGATAACCCGAGGTCATGGCACCCTCGAAGAAGGAGCCTACACCCCAGTCACTGTTATCGCCGCCGGTTCCAAGAACGATGGCCCCTTCCAGATGCATCGGGGTGTACCCCGGGTTGATGGTGGGAAGCGGTCCCGAATATTCCGTAGTAAGGCCACCCGATTGAGCATCGCCGGCCTTCAGGGCAAACGTGGTTTGTCCGTTATTCTTGAGCATTGCCGTCACGAAGTCGGTATTGATGGACTGGTCACCGAGATTGGAGCCATTACCCATATATTGGCCGTTCTCAAGGTCCGCTTCCACCCATGGACCGGACCCGCTGCAGGGCCCGAAGACGCACGCGGTTCCAAAGTTAAGTGCATCCATGTGGCCGTTTCCAGTGTCGCTGCCACTCGTTTCGGCGTTCCCGTAGTCGAAGCAGCACCCGCTGTTCACGTTCGTTCCGCTGGTCACCATGTACATGCCTTCCGGCGACCCGCCCTTGGCGACTCCGGACGTGGCGTTGTTTCGGTAGCCGACGCCGGATGTCACTTTCACGCCGTAGACTGCATTTCCGTTGACGCTGATGGGCAGCGCGTTAGCCGACGCGCCGGAATCAGCGGTCTGCACCGTCCCCCCGGGTCCTTCGATGGACAGGTTGTTATTGTAGGACGATTGATCGTAGATCATCGTAATGGTGCATGACGTCCCGGCGCAGAACGAATCCTGAGCGGAGGCGTTCGCATAACCACCCGCGGTCAAAGTGCCGATGTCGGTTGTCGCGCCATCCGACCCGCGGCGGACCTGATATAGCCGCCCGTTATAAGCGCCAAACAGAGCTCGCACCGTGCTATGCGCGGCCACGCATGGAGTACCGCCGGAAGCATAGATGTCGCAAGTCAAAGGGTTCGCACTGCCCCCTCCGTTCGAGCTTACAGCCGTGACGGTGACCGAATTGGATTGACCATAGCTATATGTGGAGTCTCCGGAATATGTTGCATTGAAGGTGTGAGTCCCTTGCGCAACGGCGGTCACTGTGAAGCTCGCAAATGCCTCGATCACAGGCGCGGTGCCGAGACTCGTTCCGTCTTCATAGAACGTAACTGTTCCCGTAGCAGATGGGCGTGAGAGAACGACCGAAAGCTGAACGTTCGCCCCGGCACTGGGAGACATCGGCGTTGCACTTAGGGAGACGGTTGGAACATTGCTGCTTTCGGATGCCCCGCCGTCGGCCTGCATATACGAGAGGTTTCGTCTGTTTAGACCATTAGACGTAAAATAACTCGAAAGACGATTCGGGTCGTCCGTCGTGACAAAGGTGTACCTCGTACCAATAATGAAGTCGAGAGATGTGCGGTGATCTGCGTTCTCGATCGGCTGAGATGGATCGATGGGTCCTGTGCCGTTGGGATTGTTATAGAGATATTTCGCGAGGACATCGCAGCATGATCCGTCGTTGGAGCGGAAGAATTGCGGTGTCTGATTGGTGTTGCTGTCGTCAGGTGGGTAATACTCGCCGATCGGGTTGAAATTCCCAACATTCATCGGCTGATTTGTGTAAGGATTATTCCGAGCAGCAGTTAGAACGGACTGAAGAATTCCTCCAGACTCTTTCATTACGACTTCCACCGCAAGGACGTGGATGAGAGAAGAATTGTATCCTTCCATCGAATCAAGCCAGTTGATGATGCTTTGTTCACTGCCGAATCCCGTCGTTCCTAGAGTGGATTCGTCAAAGCCACCATAATCTCCTCCATCAAGTGTAGTAACGTTATCTGCAGGGGGGGCAATGGCTCCCCCTGCGATGACCGGTATGAAGTTGACCTGTCCAGGATTGTTAGGGAACATGGCCAGATAATCGCTGGGGCCATGGGGAAACAGACCGGCCGGCATCTTATAGATCGTGGACTGCCAGGACGGACGCCCCTGAGCATCCACGTTCCCTTGTGTGACTGCCCATGCCGCTTTTGCCGCATCCGAACTCTGAACATCAATGACGAGGACCATCTGGATGTTGTTGTTCTTGAGGTAGTCGTACACATCTTGCAGAGTGGGCGGATACTCCGCAAAGAACGGTTGACCCACCCGCCCGCAGCCATGACCTACTGGGTCGGTTACTAGAGAGACGCTATCTCTTAGCCAAGTGTTACCAAGCAAAGATTTCGTGTTGGACAGGGAGGTTGCGCTCACCGCCGGGTTGACCGAGTCATTGGCGGGGTTGCCCGGGGCTGTGAACGGGTCGTAAGTCGCCTTCGGATATGGAACCGAAGTCAGTCCACACCACTCTCGTCCCCACGTCTTGTCATGGGTCAAGATAGGCACACCGTCGCTTGTCAGCCTCACGTCGGCCTCTACGGTCTCCCAGCCCTCCTGCGCGGCGTACCCGATCGATTGTAAGGAGTTTTCTGGGACATAGGGTGCCTGACTCGTTCCGGCCAAGGCGTGAATACCGCGATGGGCGGAGATCAACGTAAGATCAGAATGCGGGGTTGCAAATGCAGCCATGATCTTCGCTGAATCAAAGTTGTTCGGGTTGGGATTAGCAAGCGGCGCCGGCGTCGTACTCTGTGCTGTAGCCGCGAAAATCCCAAACACCACGCAACAGACCACTCCGGTAAACCGAGCGCATAAGCGCGTGAACGTGCAGTCATACTTTAGAGCGAACATGTTTGATCTCCATTCAGTTCTGCCCGCCGGAGCACGAGATGAAACCTATTTTGTGTGTTCGAGGCGCGCAGAGCTACGAGCTGCTATGCGAGACCGACCCTAGCAACAGCTGCCAGGACTGGCAAGCCATTTCACCGGTACGACACCGTTACGTCGGGTATCTCATTCGCAATAAGCTCCGGTATCAGGCAGGCGAGGGCTCGCTGATACATAAATGCCAAATGAATGGTGCGATCGATCGTGATTCCTCGGGTAAAGAGGTAAGAGAATCGTTCTGGCGAAAATGAACTGACAGACTTTGGGGACTTGACGCGTAGCTACACGCTGACTATCCGCTTCCCTCACCGGGAGCGCTTTGATGGCGCTGAGGCTGGTTGATCAAACTCGCCGAGACGGAAGCTCAACTCAGAAGTGAACTCTTCTACGGTGCGATTCGCGATGGTGTCAGTTTGGACGTTACATAGGTCACGTCAAGCTGTTCCATCGCAGCCTTCTGAAATACAGCCCATTGGCACCCTGTTTCCGGTGTGCAACCAGTGGGCGAGATCAACACCTCATCAGGCGGATGCGTTAATGTCAGCCGTGAAGCTGCGCGCAGTTGGTCCAGCGTCTGCGCACGATAACGGATGCTCACGGTGTATTGGCTTGAGCCAGCGCGCTGCCAGAGTTCGAAGACGATCTGAGAATCCGGCGGGGTGTCGTCGTGCGGCCATCCGCTGTCCAATTCAGACCGAGCAGCCCGCCAATGCCTGCGAGGTCGGCGGCGTGCCCGCTGATGTAGACAAGTCTCGCGCCGCTAGGACCGAACGCGCCTGGGATGCCAGTACCAGAAGCCGCTTGATCGAGAGTTTTCAAAATATGTGCAAGCAGATTGGAGCTCGCTATACGAGCGAAATACGGCGTGCGTTTCTCCAAGTTGAACGCCGAGATTCGGATCGGCAACAGCTCTCGTAAAGTGGCTTCGTCAACCCGCCCCCAACCCACCTCCGACATGGGTTTACCGTCAGTGTATTCCAGCAGTAAATCTTCCACAATTTCAGATGCGATGGATCGCGATTGGCTGGCCGCGATGATGTCGCCGTGGTCTGTGGATCGCTGATTCCAAGATTCTAAGACGGATTTCTTGGTGGGATCGGCAGCGGCGGGAACCAGAACATGCTCCAGCAACTCGAGTTGTGAATGCGATTCGGGTGAGAAAACGTCTTGCGCTTGGGATAGGAGCGCGGCACGCCTAGCCGCCATTATCTCGGCAGCACGGTAGAACGCTTTTAACCCCCGTCCGAAAGATCGGGTCCGGAATCTCGGGATTGGCTGTGTGGATACGTATCGGACCACACCCGGGGGCAAATCCGTTGAAGGTGGCACGGGTACTTGCAATATTTCGTTCATCGGTGTCGGAGTAAAGAAAGATGTCCGATGGAGCCGGGCAACCGGAGGAGGCAAGCAGGCCGTCTCGCCCACTGGTGAGGCGCATGTAGGCGCCGATCTGACGGATCGCTTCGACCCCGTGCGGAGAAAGGTGTCCGGGCGGGACCTCCCACCCCGGCCACGGCTGGGCTGAATATTCGGAAGCAGGCGTGAGCGGCGAACGAACGCCGTGCCGGGAAAGGATAAGGGTGAATCGCAAGTGCCCCTCTTGCTTCGTGAGTTGTGCGGTCTGTGAAGGAGCGCCGGTTTTCGTGTTCGAAATAGAGGAAGTTCGAAGCAGTTGAGCAAGCCTCGCATAGACTCCATTGGTCCATCCAAAGCCAATTACGTTGGATTTGTATCCGGCAGCAACAGCGATATTCGCGGAACCATCAACCACGTTGTACTTTTCACGGATGGTCCCATCGAGGAGGTAATTCGCTTCGACGGTGTGGCAAAACTTTTCGGCCAACCGGGTAGAGTCGTTGCTAAAGCCGTACTTGCTGAGACCCTCGATAGCAAACCAATGTGTCGGGGCCCAGCCAAATGGAAGGTCCCATTGCATGCCAGAATCTTTATCACTCATGGCCAAGCCACCCTGCCGTTCAAAAATAGGTAGCTGCTGTTCCACACTTCGAGCCTGTTCTGCGGTCGCCAATCCTGCCCACAAAGGATAAAACTCGGACAGGTACCTGTACGATGACGCCGCGCGAGTTGAGAATTCGTAGTCGCTGTACGTGCCTTTCTCAGGATTCCATAGGTACTTATTGATCGCCTTCTTCCTGGAGTTAGCTCTATTCAGCCACCTCAGAGATTCACGCGGCTTCCCGAGAAGTGAAGCGAATGAGGCCATATCACGTTCATACTTGTACAAGAGACTATTGAGGCATACGGCAGCATATTGATCCGTCGATCCGCCGAATGGGCCAAAGCGAAAGGTCGTGTCAAAACCAGATTCGCGCATGGCTCGGTCTCCTCGGTAAAAGGCTGCCGAGAGACGATAGCCATCGGCGTACGCATTCGCACAGACACGTGAGCGGAGCACATCGCAACTGGACATTTCGAGGCGGCGAGCCTCACTCTTGGCCGGGTGTTCGGCTGCCGCAATCAGATATCCGCCGCGTCGCTCCGGATGCGCGACCAGCCAGCGAATGACATCAGGGTAATAGGTGCTGTCATCTGCCATCTCAGGCACTGGACCGGTGCCAAGGTCGAAATAGCGCGCCAAACGGGTCTCGCCTGGCTGATGATCGTGCGTAGTCCAAAGAGCGTAGTCTGACTCCGCATAGTGGTAGGCTTGTCTCAGCCATTCCTCGTCATGCGTTTTCGTGTAGATCTCGGAGATCATCGAACTCAGTAGCGGAGGCTGAGAGCGCGTTAGATAATACGTGCGGTTGGCATTAAGTACCGCACCATAGTTGGCGATTTCAAAGAAGAAGTTTTCGACTATGCCTTTCGCAATTGGCACGCGCCCGTCCTCAACCAAACCGAGAACGATGAAGTAGCTATCCCAGCCGTACATTTCGTTGAATCGCCCGCCGGGGACCACATAAGGGTGGGGGAGATAAAGCAGACCGGGCCGCAAATTGGCTGTGGGCCGCACATCTCCCAGGCTGTGGATCACCCTGGGCAGGTGCCTGACCTCAACGTCGCACTTCTCTTGCATTCCCGCTAAATCTTCAGGGGTTTTCATCCTCGCAGGAAGGTAGATCACAGGTTTTGAGGCCACCTTCGGATCGACAACTGAATTGCAATCACTGGTCGATCTCTCCAATGATCCCCAAGCGTTATGGATGTACACACTGATATTGGGGCGGCTTCGCTGCGAGGTCTGCGAAAGAAGCGGCTTGCCGAAGCCGGCAACGTAAAGAAATACGATGATTGCCTTAGGAACAAAACTGGGGGCCACTGCGTACCTCTACGGAATGTCGATGTCCATATAACGCGATATTAAGCGTCGTTAAAACCAAAATGAACATACCAGCCGCACAGGGCGAAAACCAAGACATTTTGCCGCTACGACTCCGTTGCATTGCGCAAGATCTCTGTTTAGAGCGATGTAACAGGTGCAGTAGCAAGGAGGGTATCAGCGGAAGAACTTGACTGCTCCCGGCCATCGACAAACCTGGGCAATCCGCACCTTACCTGGCTTCTATGCTGATGGAGCCACATCAATCGTCGATCGGTTATTAGGCCTTGGTTTGGCCTTCAGCGAACCGATGAAGGCGCGTTATCCCCCTGCCGCGCAGCCGACAGCGAAGTTCGGCCAACGGGAAAAGGGTCCGGGGGAAACCGGAGAGGTGTCTCCCGGCGCGATTTACGCCCACAGACAAAACGGCCCCGGACGGATCCGGGGCCAGAGTGGAATGACATTAGGAGGCTTTCTTGTGCGGCGCTTCCTTTTTCGGGAAGCCTTGCCGGTTGCCTCCTTCTCCTTCTTCGGAGCCTTAGCCCTCCTTTTGATGGCCTTGGGCTTCTTCGGTGCGAAGACCTGCTCGGCTTCGGTAAGCAAGTCCGGCTGGCTCTCGTGAGGAATGCCGACGTGCTCGGAGAGGACAAGACGCAGCGTGTCCGCATCGCACATAGAATTTGGACCGTCCACTTTCCTCGCAGTAGATCGACGCCCCTCAGAACATGCACCTGGTGAGAGGTATCCATAGCATTGGTTACTCGACTACCGCAAAGCCACTTGGGACATTACCCAGTCAGGAAGATTGTTCGATGGACGCAGGTTTGGCTTTAGTTGTGGTGAGGAGGCCAACTGCCGATCCGTTGAAACATTTCGAACCAGTCTTCAAGATGCCAAGTATGGCTTACTCGTCCCTCGCGAAGGTGATGGAACTCGTAAAGACGTACTTCGATGGGCTGCTGCGACCCGGCCACGCCGAAGATCTCCCCCTGATGCGTTCCGACCATACGTGCACGCACTCCAGCCCTGCCAGAGGCGCCGACAATCTCGTCTACTTCAATCCTGAGATCTGGAAAAGCTGCAAAGAACAAGGGCATCATCTTCTTGAACCCGTTGGTGCCCGGTTCTTGCCCCGGCGCAGGGTTCATGTCTCCCCAATCGGGCGAACATGCCTTGTCTAATAAATCAGGTTTGCGCTCATTGAACGCTCGGTAGAAGTTCTCGATCGAGTGTGTTTCCACTTCACTCAGTCCCGACGTGACTGCTATCTGGTTCACGGACATAACATTCTCCTATTCGGCTCGCTGCTGGTTGCCATTCGCAATCTATGTTTACCAGGGATCCATTCCATCCTTGGAAATAGCACTTCCCGTTGGACCACTCTCATCCAGCAGGGCTGGTCTCGTAGCTGCTAGAGCTCCGACTTTGACAGGGTGCGTGCCCTCGTTATTGTTCAAGTCGGTCTTGGTGAATCCTGGGTTTGCCGAGTCGACCTTGATGTTTGTGCCGCGCAACTCCCATGCGAGTTGCACTGTGAGCATGCTCATCGCTGCCTTCGAAGCGTTATAGCCGATCAGCTTTGCGTTGTAATGCTCCCATGCAGGATCGCTGTTGAGCGTCATAGAGCCGAGTTCATCCATCCGGCCAACTGTTCGCTCTCAGCCCAATGTTCCGCCATCTACAAGGATCACTTGACCGGTGGTGTAAGTACCCCGCATCAGGTAGAGATAGGCCTGCGCTGCCTCTTCCGGAGTGCCAGTACGCGGAATCGGCTGATTGACCGTCATCTTCTGAATCTGAGTCTGCGACATCCCTTTGCTAAGATTGGTGCGTATAAGGCCCAAGCAGACTGAATTTACTCGTCTTGGCGCTAAGTCCACGGCAAGGCCAAGTACGAGATGCTCGATCGCACCGCTGAACGCTGTCGTAAGCGCCATTCCCTTTACCGGGCGATGACTAAGAATGCCGTCGGTCAACGTGATGGAGCCCTCGGGTGAGAGCTGAGACTTACCGTGTTTGATAGCCTTCAGTGCTCCCCAGAACCTGACGTTCAAGCCATCGCCGGCCGTGTGGAAGTCCATGTCGTTCAGGGAAAGAGGTCCCATATCAGGACCACCATCTCCTGCGGTGAACACGAGATGGTGGAATTTACCTACCGACAAAAAGAACGCATCGACGCTCTTCTCGTCTTTTACGTCGATAACACGGCCTTGCGCTTGTTGACCCAAGCGCTCAACAGCCGCATCGACATTGGCTGCATTGCTCGAACCGATAATCACCTCCGCACCTTCTGCGATGGCGGCGGCAGCTACGGCGTGCCCGACGCCAGAGCTGCCACCAATAATGGCAATGCGCTGCTGCTTGAGAGAAGGAAGTTGCATAGAAGCTCCTTTGAAGTTGCCACGTTGTAGGCGTACCTTGGGAAATTCAGGCGGTGTGTCCAGTCGAGGCGGAACATCACGGGATTCACTCAGAGCGAAAGTAGCCGCTTTCTTGCAAGTCCGCAAACAGGTCAGGATGCGTGGGCTGCCATCCCAGCCTCTGCTGCGTCAGCACACTGGACACGGGATTGTCTACCGCAACGAACGGAGCCAGGAAACTAAACTGCTTTGCGGCCTCTGTCGGAGCTTTGCTGATGACGGGAACCTTCAGCGTTGTCCCAATCGCCTGTGCGATCTCCCGGAACGGTATGCCCTCTTCTCCGACGGCATGGTAAGCGGCTCCGGCAGAACCCTTCTCCAGCGCCAGCCGGAACAGGCGCGCAGCGTCCAGCTTGTGAACAGCACCCCAGCGATTCAACCCTTGGCCAATGTAGGCCGACTCCCTTTTCTTCCGCGCGGTTTTGAGGAGTAGCGGCATGAAGCCATTGTGGTCGTTCTCGCCGTGTACGACAGGCGGCAAACGCACGATGGAGGCACGCACGCCCTGGGATGCAAGCTTGTGCATGGTCGCCTCCGTTCCGCCACGCTGCGCACCTGCCGATTTGGGATCGTAGGGCTGGTCTTCGGTAGCCACGGTGCCAGGCTTCATCGCCATGGTGCCAAAGGTGCCCACAAGTGGTCTGTCGGTTCCCAGGAAAACGCCGCCCATGGTCTCTAGTGCGCGCCGATCGGCCTGCAGTGCGGCCTTCATGAAGCGGTTGAGGATGCCCGGGGGCAGTCCGCCCAGGAACACGCCGAGCCGGGTCCCGAGTGGAAGATGGGAAATCTGGTGATAAAAAGCCGTATGAATGACGCCGTCGGCAGCAGCGGCACCATTGCGAAGTACATCGAGGTCTTCTATATCACCACGTAAGGCCTTCGCGCCCGCATTGGTGAGCTTCTTGGCCGAGGCATCGGAACGGGCAAGGCCGGTCACCTGGTGCCCTGCGGCGATCAATTCGTTTACGATTGCAAACCCAATGAGCCCTGTGGCTCCAGTAACAAATACCCGCATCTCAACTCCCTCTTTTCTCAAGCGCTGTTCCATCTATGCGCCTTCATAAGAAAGATGTGGAATGGGGCCGCTCATATTACACTGAAACTCCGGACTTTTAGTCTGATCGTCCGCTAAATCACATGGACCCTCTTTCAAGCGTACTTTCGTTGTTGAAGCCACGTAGTCATCTGTCTGGCCGCTTCGATATCGGCAGCAAGCAAGCCATACTGTTCCCGAAATACGAAGGCATCAAGTGTTATGCGGTGCTCGCCGGAACGTGCTGGCTTACCGTGCCGGACGCAGAGCCGGTGCTCCTGCGGGAGAACGATTGTTTTCTCCTCCCAAGTGGCCGCGCTTTCTCGCTGGCGACCGATAACCCGGCGCGGCCTGTGGAGCTTCAGGCTCTCCTCGCCGCCCTTTACAACGGTGCCTCTGGCCTCTGCGACGGGGAACCTGCTTGCACACTCGCGGGGGGTCATTTCTTGCTGGGTGGTGATCCCGCCGACCTTCTCCTGGGCTTTCTACCGCCTGTGGTGCCTCTGCAAGGCGAACACGAGAAGGCGGCCATGCGTTGGTCCCTTGAAAGGATGCGGGATGAGCTGAGAGACGAAAAACTCGGCGGCTCCTTTCTGGTGCAGCAGCTCGCCTACATGATGTTGGTTCAAGCGCTTCGCGTACATCTGGATCGAGCCTCGCAGGACGCGGTAGGCTGGCTGTACGCGCTCACCGATCCACAGCTAAAAACCGCCATCGTAGCGATGCAAGCCAGTCCAGCGAGTCCCTGGACAGTGAATGGTTTAGCGCAGCACATCGGGATGTCACGCTCGATCTTTGCCCTAAAGTTCAAGGAAAAAGTAGGAGAAAGCCCAATGGAGTACCTGACGCGATGGCGGATGCTGCTTGCCGGGGATCGCTTGACGGCTTCCCCCGAACCGACTCTTTCTATAGCGCTGTCCCTTGGCTACGAATCCGAAAGTGCCTTCGGGAAGGCGTTCAAGCGGGTGATGGGCTGCTCCCCACGGCAGTACAGCCGTGACGGAAGTCCACGTCAGCCCTCATCATCGCAAAGTTACGGGGCAACATCAAACACCGTCGTAGTACCTGGGAACGCGCTTCTCTGAAGTTTGGGACCGAAGTAGAGTGGACCGTTTGGAGTCAAGAGCTGGTTCTCTTACTTGTCAATCGTCGTAGGCGCTGTGGGTTTGTGGGACGAGCATTTTCTGCTCATTCCAAGCTCGCGCTTTTGCGGGCGACAAATCCATAACCGACGTTTCAGAGGCGGCAAGCTTCCGAGAAGCGCGTTAGAACTAAGCCGCTGGCGCGGCATCCGCCGCGCCAGCGGCTTCCTTCAAACGGCCCTATCAAAACTGCCTCGACAAGATCCCGTGCCGGAACCCCGCCTCGTCCACGGGGCAGCCCTGATAGGGTCCTAACGTTTCTCGGTACTAACCCATCTGCACTACTAATCTGCCAAAGAAATGAAGATTGGAGCGCCTATGGAACATCAATCACCATGCTGGCAGTGTGCCCAATCATCTACAGGCGGGCATCCGGTTGCACCCCATAGGAGACCTTTATGAAAGACAAAATCACGCTCGTTGTTCGGTTCCGCATCGACACTTCCGCACGGGAAGAGTTTCTTGCCAGACTCAGAGAGGTCTTCACTCACATCGTGAAGGAGGATGCTTTTGTGGAGGCTTCTCTGGTGCAGGATATGCGCGATCCTGAGAGCATTCTGAACTACGAAGTCTGGAACGAAAGTCCCGAATCATTCATGAAGGAACAAATGAGCAAGCCTTATCGCGCGGACTTCGAGAGGATGATTGTCGATTTTAAGATCGAGCGCACCCCGGCTTGGTACTCCACAATCGCCGATTGGACCAAGGCGTAGTCAGATCGGTCCTGACAAGTCTAGTGCTGTATCTGGACCGCCCTCTGCGAGATCTGCCTGCAGGCACTCCTGCGCGCGTGGGCGGTTCGGATACAGCGACTTGAAGGAAGCCGCTTTGTCGGGGGTCTATGGGCGTTGAATGCGGGTGCGTTGCTTCTGGAGGCGTGGGAGACAGCATCGGTCAAGCTACCGCAGAACTCTTCCTCGAAGGCCGCAATGGCCGATCGGATCAACCGGTCGATCAATATCTGCGGAGATGCATAGCCGCAAAGACGCACGAACCGCGAAAGCGTACCAGTCATCCCCTCGCGGAGTCTTCAGCCCTAATGCGTTCATCTCACTGGCGATCCTTCGGAGAGTCCACCCTTCGGCACGGCGGTTTTGCGTTAACGTTGATGTCACTTTCTTGCAGCGGCCAACACGCTCGTTAGCAGACCAGGGAATCGTTCGTTGAGGTCTTCGCTTCGGAGCCGGTTTATGATGACCGTACCCTGGTGTTCAAAAGCAATGATGCCGAATTTCCGAAGAACTCGGAAGTGATGGGATAGCGATGACTTTGGCATTTCAATGCCAAACGAACTGCAGGCCTTATCGCCTTCGACGCTCAGTTGCCGGACGATCTCCAAACGAACCGGATCTGAGAGCGCACGCAGCACCTCTACCAACTTGCCCGCTGCCTCTTGATCCTTGCCCTCTAAACGCTTGGTCATTTGCTTGGTTCGATGCAAATCGAATAAGAAAGAACCCAGGAAGATTTGAAAGCCATCTCTTAGGTGTTCGATTTATATCGAACCAGAGGAGGTTTTGTGCCTACGCTTTTGCATATCGATTCAAGCCCTCTCTACGGAGCCTCTGTCACCCGAGAACTCTCTGCCGCCTTCGTGAACCATTGGACAGCTTCAAACCCTGGCAGCTCCGTGCTGGAACGCGATCTCATCACAACATTGATTGCGCCCATTGACGCAAATTGGATTGGTGCTGCGTACACACCGGAGGAGGTGCGAAGCCCAGAGCAGAACGAAATTCTGGCTCTTTCGAATTCCTTGGTGGCGGAACTGGAACATGCAACCGAGTATGTCATCGGTGTACCGATGCACAATTTCAGCGTTCCGTCTGCCTTCAAGCTTTGGATCGATCAGATCGTACGGGTGAAAAGGACTTTTGTTTTTGAGGACGGTAAGCCAAAAGGTCTGCTCGTCGATAAGAAAGCCACCGTCATCATCGCGACAGGCCAAACCTATGACGACCAAAGCCAGATGGCTTCGCTCAATTTCGTCGAGCCTTACCTGCGATCCATCTTATGGTTTCTTGGCGTGACGGATCCCTTTGTCCTGACGGCCAGCGGCGCGGGAGCTCTGAACCGTGGACAGGACCGGACAGCCTTCCTTGCACCCCACCTGCAGGCTCTGAAGGCACACGTCCAAGGATGAGCAGAGGGACACGCTTCGACGGACTCAAACGAGGTCTTCGACGTTGGCCGTTATGCGGTAGATTCATGCACAGGCAGATTGGATATAGCGAATGAAGGCGGCTGCCTGCACGTTGGCGGGCGGACATTTCTTGCTAGGTGGTGATCCTGCCGAACTTCTTCTAGGCTTTCTGCCCCCAGTTGTGTCTCTTTCGTTCCGAACACGAGAAGGCGGCAATGCGGTGGTCTCTTGAAGGATGAGGGACGAGCTGAGAGGCGAAAAGCTCGGCGGCTCCTTCTTGGTGCAACAGCTCGCCTACATGATGCTGGTTCAAGCGCTTCGCGTACATCTGGATCAAGCGTCCCGAGACGCCGTTGGCTGGCTGTACGCGCTTGCCGATCCACAGCTCAAAACCGGCATTTTATGCATGCAAGCCAATCCAGCGAGTCCTTGGACTGTGAATGGTCTGGCGCAGCACATCGGGATGTCACGCTCAATCTTCGCTCTCAGATTCAAGGAAAGAGTAGGAGAAAGTCCAATGGAGTACCTGACCCGATGGCGAATGCTGCTCGCCGGAGATCGCTTGACGGCTTCTCCCGAACCGATTCTTTCGATAGCCCTCTCCCTCGGCTACGAATCCGAAAGTGCCTTCGGGAAGGCGTTCAAGCGAGTGATGGGCTGCTCCCCACGGCAGTACAGCCGCCACGGGAATCAACGCCAGCCCTCCAACACCGTTAGTAACGGTAACCCAAAGGTCGTAGGTTCAAATCCTACCCCGCAACCACTTAGCGGAACGCCAACGCCAGATAGCCCCATGTAAGGGAAGTCAGCATTTCTCGGTGGGGTTTTCTGGCGCGGTTGCAAGGTCTTTCCCTTCATCGTTATGACTCCTCAAAATCTTGTTAACAACGGCGGTGTTCGTCGCGCGCTTGGACTCCATCAGTGCGTTTCCGTACACGTTCATGGTGGTTGAGACCTGGGCGTGCCGCATTAGCTTCTGCTGGACGGCAATGGGTACTCCCGTGTCATCCAGCCACGAGCCGTACGTGTGCCGAAAGGTGTGCCAGCCGATGTGCCCGAGCTTTCCCGCCGTCTCCCAATGTTCCTTATGAAGCGGCAAACGACCGCCGTTCCGTGTCGGACGGTCAGTCAGACACCAGAACGCCA
>JAABUO010002499.1_pt1 | contig 22341 bp, 32 predicted proteins | sample 5559291 | NCBI WGS metagenome assembly JAABUO01 (sample SAMN10711878, study PRJNA513372) | rock metagenome | isolation source: Antarctica rocks | place: Antarctica: Victoria Land, Finger Mt sud
CTGACCAGATATGGCCCCTGGTCCAGGTACTTGTTGCCATACCTTCATCGTCAATATACCAGCTAGCGAGCAAGCATGTTGAGATGTGCTTCATCATTTATCCCTGGGCTGCAGCATTGCTATCTAACGTAGTAAACTTGCCTGACACATGTGCATTTGGTGCACCTCCTCATGCCTTGGTTGATGTCCTCCGGGCACCACCCACAGCCTTGTGCTACTCTTCATCATGCCCATGGGTAGCAGGTGATTTCCTGACAGACACTTGCAGGGCTGCATGTAAGTGCGTCACTTGGCAAAGACAGAGCCAGCAACTGCCGTTTGTGACTGTGTGAAACGAGTTGCAGCTTTTGAGTAATGCAACAGATAAGCTTTCTGCATACTTCACATCTTGCGTTGTATACATCAATTGTCTGTGCTGGGTTTCCAAATTTTGCCATGAGCTAATGTAGTATGCTGCAACAGGATGCACTGGATCTGATAGAGTTTGTGTCAGGCCCAGCTGAGTCAGAGTGGGGCGGCCTACGTGCCAAGATGGGACACCCAGAGCCCTGGCAGCTCAAATACTTTGCCATTGGCAATGAGGTCTGCAGTACTGCCCTCCTGCATTCACATGGGTGCATGCACTGCATGCTGTCAACAGCTTTGCATGCTTGGTCAATACAGCGATGCTGGCATCAAGCGTCCACAACACCATGCATATGCATCCCTCACATGTACAGTATCCATGTTTTAGCTACGGTGCTGGTTTGGTCTGATCAGGACAGTTCATAGTGAGCTCAGCTCATGTTCGATGCATGCAAACATCTGTAAGTTGAACGATCTCATCATACAGCACTAGGGTAGTCATGTAAAGCCACACGCTGTAGGTTACAACAACAGCTGGCACACAAGCCATGTTGGTCTAAGGTGTTGACATAACATGTTTTATGAGCAGCTTCTCACCTGCATTGTGTTGATGCTGCAGGATTGTGGGAAGCCATGGTACGTGGAGAACTACATTGCCTTCTTTGCAGCAATCAGAGCCCGCTACTCACACATGCGTCTCATCTCCAACTGCGACATGGACCCACATGCGCCCACCGACCTCTTTGACTGGCACCTGTACACCGACACTCAGAACATGTTTGACCGCCGCCATGAGTTTGATACCATCCCCAACATCCAAGATAAGAAGGTGTTTGCGTCAGAGTATGCCGTTTTTGACGAGCCTGCTGGTCACAACATCCAGTTTCCAGGGAACCTCAAGGTCAGCATTGGTGTCCATTCTTCATTCGCTTATTCAATACGTGTCTTGCACTAGGGGCAGGTACGTGCAGCCCTGAGAAGCTCCATGTATGAGTTGGTGTATCGTCACCATAGCTGTTCTGGAATGATACACACTGCTTTGTCATGCTCAAATGTTGAATGCCATGTGAAGACCGCATGAGTGCTCAGGATGGCATGAACCAAAGCATGGGAAACATGATGCTGCTGGTGTCACTGCATTTTGGAATACTGGAGAGTGCCTTTGGGTGGCAGAATCTACCTTGTCATGCCAAGCTTGCCCACCTGCCTTTACTTGGTGTCATTAGGCCTGCCATCTTGCAAGTTTAATAGACAAACAGTGGAAGAGGGGTCATTCAGCACAGCAGTCATGGTTGTTCAGTGGCAGGCACACACTCAAAGAGCACCTGGGCAGCCCGGTATAATACTTGGCTTCTCATTAAATTGACGCCGAAAGGTGTAGTCTTTTCTTTTCTTTTCTTTTCACTCGAAGAGCAGATCAGGGTATGATTAGGTGTACAGCTCTACAGGGCGACGGGTGTGATTGGCACTGCAGGCATCCATTGCAGAGGCTGCGTTCATGACTGGAATGGAGAGGAACTCAGACCATGTTGCCATGGCAGCATTTGCACCCTTGCTGTCCCACTCACAGGACCCAGCCTGCCCTCATGACCTTGTCATCTTTGACAATCACAGGTTTGAGCAGCATATTCAGTATCTGGTGCACACGGCGCCTGCTCAAGAAGCCTGGTGTGATGCTAGACTACTGTTGCTTCATCAGCATGTGCTGCATGAAAACATGTTGGCAGTGCTGTCAAACACCTACCAGCCCATTCTGCAAGATTACATTTGTGCAATCAGGAGCAACATATTGCAGGCAGCTGCTCAGTCATGACTGAGCATCATCACAAATTTTGCCCTGCAAAGAACAAGGTCCAAGCTTATGCTGGCATGTGACATGCTGTGATGGGCAGAAAACATTCCTGCCTGCATGCAGGGTGTTTGGGACGGTGTCCTATTATGTGCAGAAGCTGTTTTCAGAATTTCAAGGAGTGCGCTACATTGAGACATCAGTGACAACTGCTGACTCAGACCCTCATGACCATGGCATTGCAGCCTCAGCTACATGCCAGGATATTGATTGCACACAGCTCGCGTTCAAGGTGCTGCAACTGCTGCATTTACATGTGCGCTGACTGTGCAACTACAGAAAAGCGCTACTTTGCTCATGTCCCGTATGCCTTCAAATCTGACAGATATGACCGCTGCAGAGCACAACTTCAGGTTGCCTTTTGTGGCAATGCTGATTGACTATGGCATCTCCACCTTTCACTTTCTGCGGTTGGGGTGCACCTGTACTTTTTGTGCTCAGGCACATAGAGCCAGCACACCCCCCTGAACACACCTCTTCTCAGCCAGCATTTGTGCAGCTCAACCTGCTGCTCCTGTCTTTTTGACCAAGTCTCAAGCACATTGTTTAGGCACTGTGCCTTGCTAGCAGGAGTTGATGTATTATCTGCCAAAACAGGACCTCATACAGGGAGCTACTCAGGGCTGTACATACCTGACCCTAGAGGAGGACTTTTTTTGTAAATTATGCGTGAATGAGATGCTATAATGACTTTATCATCCACTGCAGTTGGTGAACTTTGGTGAGGATGCTCAGAGGGTGGACCTTGAAATATTGGGTCTGCAGAACTCCCCGGACACCATGACTGTCACTCTGCTCAACAGCACACACGCCCTGGATGAGAACTCCTTTGATGACCCATTCAAGGCAGGTTCTTGCCCCCCTGCTTGCTGCATGCAACTGCAACTGCAACAGCAATGATGCTTCCTCAATTGACATACTTACGCCCATGCAGAAGGCATCAATCTTATTTGCTAATAGTCAATGTTTGGACAGCAACATAGAGCCGGACTTGTGACTTAATGACAGGGCTTCATCCAAAAGTGGCAGCTGCAAAAGTGTCTTGGTGTTTGTGCATGTCGTTCATGCGCTGCTGCTGGTTGTCTTATATAGTGCCTGCTGACATGACAAATGCTAGCACAGGTTGTTCCACACAAGCAGGACTTCAAATTCAATGGACCAGCCTCCATGGTCACCTTGCCTCCCTACTCCTTTAGTGTCATCACACTGAATCTGTCCAAGCCCAGTGCTGCAGCTAGCATCAGTCAGGCTTGAGTCACTATGCCTATTTGGCTGATAGCAACGATGTATGTCATTGCCTTGTGTGCTTTGTTGTGAAGTTGTCATGAAAGTTGTTCAAATTGCCTGTCAACGTTGTGTTGTTTGGCCCGCTATATGTATTGATTCTGTAGGACTGCCTATGTGAGTGGCTGGCTACACGTCAATTTTGGTGCTCATCGTGCACTTGGGCACGAATTTTTGGAGCTGCAGCGCTATTATCATTTCATCTCTGAATTTGCTGCTGCAACAAGCAACCTCAACTGCTTGCTGCAGGCTTCCTGTCTTTGACAGTTGCTTGTCAATGTGTAGAGATTCACAGCTGCGTGCGTTCTCTGTTTATCTGTAGAATGTGTGCTCTTGTGACACATGTGTTTATGCATGCCAATGCTGCATATTGATGCAGAATGCAGCAGTGATATTGCTTCAAACATAGCTACATGTAAATTATTCATGGTAGTCAATCGCAATGACTAGCTCTATAGATGCATGCTGTACTGCCTCGGATGGTGTCTGCCCGCAAAAAGTGGACTGCAGTCTGAATTGTCTAAGTTAACGGATAATGTAAGCATGGCGTAAGCAGGGCAGGGTGATCAAGCTGGGTTTATTGTGTCTGATTCAAGCTGAAACAAAAAGCAACTGTAATGCTAAAGGATGCCTACACTGCAGCCAGACTTGCGGATGCTGAGCTGCTTGTGGGGATTTCAACACTGCGACGTGCTTGCATCACACCCCTACAAGTCACTTGTGAAGCTTCTTCTGCGCATATCTGATGTATTCCCGAACAAGCTTTTGGATCTGCTCTGATTCCTGGATGAGGAAGTCAGTATCTTCAGCACTGCTGTGATTCTGCAGAATCTTGGCCACTGCTTTCTTGCTGACAAGCTTGTACATCTGCAGCCCAGCATTGCAAATCGACTGGCCATGACTTGTGCCAACATCGGTTGTGCTTGCATGTGATGCCTGACTCTCTAGGACCATAAGCCAGACATCAGGCAATGCTCTCAAATGATGACAGCAGTGTGGGGCCTACAAGATGCATGCAGACTTGCATACCTCAGGTCGATGCTGAGGCATGTATAGTGATGTTGCCAGCCCCATGGGTTTAGTCACACTCACCTCTCTATCAACAATGCCAGCCTTGTAGAAAGGATCCAGCAGAGCACGCACATACTCAGCTACAGCATGCTGTACCAGCCCCTTATCAGAGGTTTCTTGGCTTCCAGCCTGGTTGTCAGAGACAAGATCCAGCTGTTGACACGCCTCAGAAGCTGCCTCTGCTTCTGCAGCATCTTCTGCAGCAGTTTCTTGTACAAAATCACTTGCATGCAGTTGCTCCAACTCCTGCTGAGCCAGAGTCACATCCTGCTGGGCGTGTGTATCAGGAGCATCGCTGTCTGCCAATGGATGCTTGCAGGCCCCGCTTGATGCAGCCCAGTCGATGTCATCGTCTATCAACGGCATTGCTGTTGCTGCTGGTGCAGGCTTGCTGTCCAACTTGCGTCGCTTATTTGGCGCAGTGTCTGCAGCCTCTGTACTGGCTGCCTTGATTGGTATGCTGGCTGCCTGACTGATGCGTGCTTCCTGAGAGTTCAGCACCATCAATGCTGGTGCCTGCTGAGCTGACGTGGAGGCTTTGGGTTGTGGGTGAGACTGCATGGATGCTGGTGGAATTTGACTAAGCTTGCATCTGTGCGGGCCGCTGCATTCAGGTAGCTCTGCGGAACGACGTGGCAAATGTGACATGGCAACGTTTGCATGCATGGGCAAACAATCACAGCTGAAAGGCATAACATCAGCTGTGAACTGTGGGAGCAACTACATGGTGTGCCACCACCAGACTGTAATGGGTTGCTGAAAGACAAGGGCTTACTGCTTTGCTCATGCAGGACTTGAAGAGCTTCAGCTCTTGGTCGATTGCAGCCTTCAGCGCCACTTTTCTCAGGTCATCCCTTGCAGCTACCTGATCAGGTACCAGCTCGCATTCTGCGTCCATAAGAGCCACTGCCAAATGCTGCCCTGCCAACTTCTGCAGCACCTGCTGGCGAGTTGCTCGCGGTATCTGCACTGCAAGACACAAAACTCTTTTCCTTTCTGCTACACCCTAAACAGGTTAGTTCGAAGGACAAGCGCCACATGACTGCTGTGATATGATAACATTGGATGTAGACTCTGCAGCAACTGTGGTGCTCTTTGCTTGCCTTGGTTGTGTTGACAAAGGCAACAATGGGAGTTTCCCTCTTGGGCACACCACTCAGCAGCTTGCCAGATGCTGCAAATGCTGCCTTGAGCTTTGCAATCTCTTGATCTTGTGCTGAAATTGTGTCAGGTGCATGTTCCTCTATCTCAGCTGCTTCTTGCGCAGCTTGAGCTGCTGCTTGTAGCAACAAGGCTTTGGCATTAAGCCCATGACGAGGTGCTCGGACAGCTTCGGGGTTCTGCTCGGCGTTTGTATCATCACTGCATACTGCATGGTCTTCTTGCATCGAGAAAGGGTCAAGCTGCACGGCACCAGCGGATCAGTAGATGCTGTGACGGTGCCAGTAGAGTCCGCTGCGCGAGCTCCCGAGCTTGATGGCGGTGTCGATAATGTTGCATGCAGCAACATGCGCAAGCCTGCGGGTTGGGATATAGGTCAGCGGGTGCTGCCGGCATCGCACCTCAAGCTGTAGAAGCCATGCTAGAGCCATCATGACATGCATGCTGCGCGGCGACTAGTTGACCTAACAATCATGCAGAGCGTCGAGATCGCCGCGACTGACAAAGTTTGTCTGCCATGCGACTTGAGTATGTTGCTCCAAGCCTCTGCGCCGGCAGAGTTAACTTTCTGCAGTCTGCTGATCTTTAGATGTCCTGACGGCAAGCATCAGTTATTCAGCTAGCGATGCCCAGGGCTGCCGTGTGCATCGCAGCAGCAGGTGCAGCTGCTTTGGTGAGTTCAAGATGTGAGCCTGCCTGCTCTTGCAGTGGAATCAATGCTTATAACACTCATCTGCCACACTGCTCAGGCTACTTGCTGGGTGTGGAGACACAGTGTGCGAGACAAACTCTTCCAGGTGACCAACACAATATTAGGCTTGTGCTACCCAACCCCTGAATCAACACTGACCAGGTTGTCACCGCTTTGTTGCTGACACCTTACAGGCTGCCAATGGTGCACAACGCCCTGCAAACAACTCCACTTGTGCTGTTCAAGGCTTAGCTGGCCTGATTGGCAACACACCGCTGGTCCGCATTGCCAGTCTATCGAGTGCCACTGGCTGTGAGGTCAGCACTTGACCAGATGCTTAAATCTGCAAGCATCAACGACACAGCAGTGCAGTGCATCAGTAAGTCCTCACAACACATGCCATGACTGCACTGTGCATGAACATATTGGCCACACTGTAGATGGCATCAATTTAATGTGCCCAAAGACCTACGGTGCAGCAGCTCAGTACATGCATATCAGATAAATGCAGACCACAAACTAGCTACAGTGGCTTTTTGTTGCAGATTGTTGCCAAGGCTGAGTTTCTCAACCCAGGCGGCAGTGTGAAGGACAGAGTTGCTCTGCATATCATTCAGGATGCCTTTGCTGGTGGACTTCTGACAGAAGGGGGCCTCATTACAGAAGGCACTGCAGGCAGCACAGGTAGGCATCCTCCTATCAAAATCCTAGTTAATGAGTGCCCAGCGTTGAGAGCTGCCTGCTATCACATGCAAAACCAGCTGCAAGTCATGAACCATGTCATCCAGTCATTGGTCTTTACTTGTGCCACGCGCTTGATGAGTCACTCTAGCTCATCTATGTGTCTGCTCAAGTCACCAGACATGCACAGCAAACTAGAAAATGACTATGCATGCTGCAATACACATATGCTAACATGCAGCTGATTGCAGAGCTGGTCAGCTGTGCAGCAGCCTGGTCCTGAGCCACTGCTAGTTGCATGTCAATCAATTACAGGCCTCCAAAGGTGCATGCAATGCATGCTTCAAGCCAAGCATGTCAGCATTACTGAGCGCTGGAGTGCTGCAGCTGCTCAGATCCTACGCTGCGCTGCAGTGGGCAGCTGGCTGACTGATAGCTACTGATCCTGTTTGACCAGGCTCGCACCCTGGAACATCTGTACAACCTAGTTGATTTGCTCAGGACGGGAATCCTTCTCCTCCTCTGAGAAGTTAGTCTTAACACGACATGTTTGGACACTGACTGAAGTATGCCGCTGACTGCTTGAGCTACATACTCTTGTCGGTCTGTAGGTGTGAGCCTGGCAATGATTGCACATGCCTATGGATGCCAGTGTCACATTGCCATGCCTGATGATGCTGCTCAAGAGAAAGGGCTGATGCTTGAAGCCCTGGGTAAGTATCTGCAGCATTTATTATCACCACACCTTGTGCAAACCTGTCTAACTGAGCTGCAGCAATCTAGCCTAAGGGACCATCTCACATCACTGTCCACTTTTGCTAGAAGGCAATTTCAAAGCAAAGTCAGGTCGCAGTGTTGAGCTGCTTGCCTGTTTATTGCATTGTGCATAGCTCAACAGTGCAACTGTATCATGGCATGAGCCCTGCTGCTGCAGTACAGCCTGCCCTATGTAAGCCCTTTCAACACGTCGCTTTCATCACACAATGCTTGCAAGCATGATGAGGTGCAAATTTTCTAACATCATTGGACAACCTGCATTTTGCACACACCTTGTGATCTGTGCCAACCAGAGCTTCTCCTGCGGAATGTGCCCATGGTCCTGCCAACTTGCTTTTCTTCAGCTCTGCATGTGCATGCATGCAATTACGAGCCACAGCATGATTGACTGTTCACCATGTTGTCTGTCCTGCAGGTGCGACAGTGCAGAGGATGCGGCCAGTGTCCATCACAAACCCAGATCACTTTGTCAATGTTGCTCGCCGCAAGGCTGCACAGCAGCCCAACAGCATCTTTGCAGACCAGTTTGAGAACTTAGCAAACTTCAGGGCACATCTGCAGACAGGCCAGGAGGTATGGGAGCAATGCAGCAAGCACCTGGATGGCTTTGTGTGTGGGGCTGGTACGGGAGGTACCATTGCAGGGGTCTCCACCTATCTGAAGCAACAGCAGCCTGATGTCCAGGTGTACCTGATAGACCCCCCAGGCTCCAGCTTGTACAACAAGGTGAGCAGTCAAAAGACGCCGAAATTACCATCATGAGTATTGCTCCAGAAAAGCACCCAAGTCTCTATTTGTGATCTCAGCAGTGCATTTTAAGGGTTCAACGACATTTGTGAACACAGCTCACATCCTCAGCATTTGCTCCTCTTGTTTTCTGATCATGTACATTGGCCTCCTGCAAAAGCTGCTGGCAAGTGCTTGCCAAGCAGCATCACAGGCTTGCTTCAAGTCACTGTGAACCACATGCAACACAATGTATTTTAACTGTGTCAGGTGCTTGCATAGCTGTTCCAGCAAACAAGTGACACAAGGCGTGATTGGTTGACAAAAGATCATGTGCTGACAATAGGAAGCTGTAAGCTTGCCCTTCGTCTTGCACACTTGCCGATTTTGACATGCACTGAGTACAACATTTCAACATTTAGCACCTGACTGCAGATGACTCAACAGCGCATCCTGGCCACTCACAATAGCACAGGCCCTGCATTACGTATGAGCATCATGCATAATCAGGGAAGATTGATCTTACAGGGTGTGTGTGACTCAAGCAAGATTCACACCAAGCAGGAAGCAATAGGGTAAATGTTTCTGAGCCTTCTTTAAAGAAGTTTAATAATATTACAGACACCACAGCATGTGCACTATATGAGCTCATGGCTGGTCAGAAATTTGGTCTGAATTGGGCCCAAATTGGTCGTCAGGGTGCAGGTGACGCGAGGTGTGATGTACACCAAGCAGGAAGCAGAGGGGAAGCGTCTGAAGAACCCTTTTGACACTATCACAGAGGGCATTGGGATCAACCGCCAGACCGCCAACTTCAGCCTAGCACATATTGATGGCGCCTTCCAAGGCACAGACAGGGAAGCTGTTGAGATGGTACGCTGTGTACTGCCTACAGCAGTGGCCCTTGAGCATCTTCCCTTGTTGTAGCAGTATGTGACCCTGTAGAGGCTGCGGTATTGGCCTAACTGCAAGGTGTAAGGTGTCACACAAGGTGCTGACGAGGTCTGTGGTTATAGAGCCAGATGTGACATGTCAGGCATGAAGCGTAAATGTGCTGGCACCTGATGGCTAATCTACCCTTCAGAGCAGTGGTCTTTTTAAGGCCGGCCCCTGGCAAGTGACCTCACCATGTGCATATTTGCCTTCAGGCTGCGTACCTCCTGCGCAACGATGGTCTGTTTGTGGGCAGCTCGGCAGCCATGAACTGTGTTGGAGCTGTGAAGCTGGCACGCAAGCTGGGCCCAGGCCACACCATTGCCACCATACTCTGTGATGGTGGGCAAAGGTACTTACGGTGTACAACAATAGCGTCTGGCATGCTTTGCTAGCCAGATATGCTTGCATTTTCAACCTTGAATGACCTGTCTGTACTTGTGCAACAGTGCATCCCATCATGTCTTTGTGACACATCCAACACAGAGGTATCAAAGAAAAGCCTAGCACACATGATCTTTGTGCATATTAATGATAACAGAGAGGCATCAGCTCTCAGCGGGTCTCAGCTTGCTGCAGGCACTTGAGCAGGTTTCATAATCCAGAGTACCTGCAGACACATGGCCTTCTCCCAGAGTCGCAAGGAATTTTGCTTGACTTTGTTCATTGACTTGCAGCATCAGGCAGCAACACTACAGCAAGAGTGTTTGAGCCATCAATATGGCACCATAAGGCAACATACGTGCGGTGATGAATACGCGGTATGTCATGATTAGCAGGTCCAATCTTAAAGCAATTGCCTATGCTTGCATGTCTTCAGATGCTGTCAGAGAGATCAAAAGCCAAGCACTCGTACAAGCACTGGTACACTCAATGTGACTTTCGAGGATCTGAAAGCAAGCTCAACAACTTCAAGTGAATCTTCACCTTGGTTTATGCAGGAGTTAGATGTGCACAGGTACTTAAGTGTTGTCAGCACTACTGCCAGAATTTGTACTGCTGCCACAGCTGTACTTGTGCGAGTGTGTGATTGCTTATAATGAAGTGGAGCTGTCCATTTTACAACGAGAGCACTAAGGTCTGGTGAAATTGCCTCGAATACTTCATGCGACAGGCTGTAGCCAAACTCAACCAGCAGTGTTAGTCAGTGAGCGCAGTGATGGTCAAACATCTTGAACGGTCTTAGCAAAATGTCAAGGTCGACACAGTACAACTTGAATCAAAATGTAATCAACAGTGACAATTTTAGAAACCATCAAGATTATTTTCATGTTACCAAACTGTCCAGGTATGCGCTGCAGCAAAACAGTCAACGGTGCCCAAGTAAGACTAGAAGGCTTTGCAATCCAACTTGCCTACTCACTATGCCTACAAAAGTCAAGTGCAACCTGTCAGCAGACCCTGCCTTGACAGCATACAGCAAAAATACGGTTGTAAAAAGGGCAGACTGCCCAACAAGCCACAACTAATCTCAGTGACAACAAAAAACTATCACAACCCTTGTCACCGGCGCTTGTAGTTGAGCCTGTGATCCTTCACAGCTTGGTTGGACAGATTCCTCAGCTGAGTGTCTGCTACTGACACATGTTCCTGATTGCGCTCAATAATAGCATCCTGGTACTTGACTTCACTGCCCATAGCCTACAAACAGCAAAACCCTGTGAGTTCACAAGGTCCAAAGCAGCGTCCTTGCTGCTTCAGGCTACAGAACAGAGCTTGACAAGCTGTGAAGATTTGCCTGTAAGAGAACAGATGAAAGCTTGCACACAACTGACGGCAGTATTTACTACACAATGCAAAACAGATGGACAATACTACAGGCAGCACTGCAATTCATCATGCACAAGTGTGTCACCTCTCCCATCCTTTGCAGGTCGCTTAGGGCATCGCTGATGACGTCCAGATGTTTGTCCTGCTCATTGGTCTGCCGCCGCACCTCCAGCCTGTCATCATCTGCATGGCACAGTAAGCTTTGTCAGCCCCAGAAGAAAGTCACATGCAAGTGCACAAGTCACCAATGGCGCATGTCAGCACATACTGTGTTTTGTGTAGTGCAGACATGAGCCCTATTAGACCAAATTGAGGGCAGAAGGCAGGGTGCACCTCAGGGCAGTGACATACCTGCCAGTTGATCGCCAATGTGATGCTTTTCTGGGTCAATGTTGGCTCGTAGGCGCTGAGTTGATGAAAGCAACTCTGACCTTGCTTGCTCCTCAGACATCTGCACATGTGAATCCAACTTTACGTCCTGATGATGCAACAATGCTTAAAACACTCATATTGCACAGTGCCGTGTCCAACAGTGGTACAAGTCAAAGCAGAGTGTGTAGGCACGTTTGGCAAGCAGCTCTCCGGCAAGCAAAACCTGGTGAGCTGTGAGCAAGCATGAATGCCATATTTGACATTGACAGCATCGAAATCCTTACTGGCTTATCTGCTCTATTGCTGCTTCTGCCAGCGCCTGCATCTTCCTGCCTTGTCTTCTTGGCCATCTCATACATCTCTTTCTCTTCCTTCCTTGCATTCTGCCGCCTACAGAGATGCATGTTTGACTTCAGCTTTGACTGCGCAGCAATGGTGCTCACAAGTTGATGGACAAGCGACGTCCTGTAGTACACTATGCAATGCCACACCTTAGGCTGCACTTTGAGGTGGCTTGTTGTACACAAGGCTGAGGTGCCATCAGGTACAGAGCACTCACAAACACGCACTTTCAGGTAAGGCATGCTCCGACTTACTGCTTGACTCGTGCTTTCCTAGTCTCATCCCGCTGAGCGTTGGGATCACACTCGCAACAACAAGAACACAGGAAGAAGAGGCAGCACCGCCGCATGTATTTCAAGATGCCCTTTGCCTCCACCACATCAGCATCAATCTGCAGCGACAGAAGAGCTGCAGAAATTATCATGCAAGTGATTGTTTGTGACTGTATAAATATCTTCTCCAGCATGATCGGGGGTGCAACCCTGTATCAGTGCGTCGCATGTGTGAGAGATGAGAATGACACCAAAGCCTGTGTGATATCAAAAAACTAGCATATGCGTAATTCATGCAAATACAACATATCAACCCAGAAGAATATACCTCATACAGGTCTCTCTCCACCACCTCAAGCTTTTGTCCCTGCTGGTGAAGGGCATCAAGAGTGTTTGCAGCAATCTCTCTGGTCTGCTCCGCTGTCTGCGTGAGTAAAGCATGCGATGTGTGTCAGTAACATTTGTGATGCCTTGCGTCAGGTAGCAAGTTGACATCCACAAGCGAGGGTAGCTGACCTTGGCTGCTCGCGCCGCAGACTGAGTGGTTTCCTTGTGCGTCCTTTTGGCTTTGTCTACAATGGTGGCTTCCTCCATTGTGTAGCCTCTGTCACTGTATGGTTTGTTCGCACTGCCGTTCGTTGTTGGCGATCTAGGGTCCATGTTTGCTACCATGCGTGAGGTTCGCCGCTGCAAACTTCAGCAACAGCAAGATGGCGCGAATGGCGAAGCTACCGCAGGTCGATTACCAAGGGACTGGCAGGGGGGCAACAGGGAATGCAAGCGTCTCAGCGATCAATTAGCTGGTCCGATTGGCTTTCTTGCCAGCTGGAGCTCACGTGGGCCACGGCCTCCGTCAGTCGTCGGATTGCGTTCGAGTGTCACTTCGGTGTCATCAGTCATGAAGAGTGAAGTCCACAAGAGGGCATTTACACCGGCGGCATAGCGTGCGGCTTAGCGGTAACTGACTTAGAACTGCTTGGAACAGCTTTCTCTGTACGAGCTGGTTAACCCGTGCTACGCACGGGCGAGCTATCATGTAGTAAATGTTCCTCAGTGCGAGCCTTGACTGTGGGCTCTGGACATCCCATGCAAGAGAGGTCTCAGCGGGTCTTAATGTCAAAATTGTGTGCCTCCCACAAAGCAGCTTTCAATTTGTACAGAATCATGTCAAGCACACAGTGACAATCTGACAGACTCATTTGCATGCTTGTTGACACAAATCCTGTGTGCTTGTGATCATTAGTGCTACAGCTCATTTGTTGCATTGGCTTTGATTATCACACGAATTATTTGGTATGATCAGCAGGTCAAGATAGTTTTGTGAGGGGGACAGCATGGGTGCACCTGCTTGATATCAAGAAAAGTGTGCCACATGCATCTCTGACTGAGGCAGAGCACATGTTGAACCCTTGTCTCAGAGAGTTTCCTGTGTTTTGATGTAACAGTTGTAAAGGTGCTGAACACTGCTGAAGACAGAACAAGACTCTAATGGGCTCCTGAGAGCAGACGTTATACTGCCTGTGTGGTGATCACCATCTTGGTGTTATTGTATGAGTGATGCAGCCATATTGCGTGATGTCTACATGTTTCACACTGTGACAGTTCATACGAGGCATCGCTCAAGCATGTTACAAGCTTGTTGCTCAGCAGTATCATGCTTGTACGCTGTGTACCATTTCTGTCAGGACTGACACAGAATGGTTGAAGGATCGGCACATGAGCTCTGCCTGGCTGAACGGAAGGCAACCTGCAAAAATGCAGATTTGTCGACCGCCACATTGACATCAGCTGCTGCATGTCAATGTTGGCAGGACATGTAGAGACAGCACGGTCAAGATCTTCATCATCGCTTGACTCTCGGCGTTCCCGCATGGGGCAAAGTCCAAGCCGTTCTGCACCTCCTTCTGAACGAAATATGCCAACAAGAGATACTTACAGAGAGCCGATACACTATCCAGAACCTTATAGGGAGTCTCCTTCCGGTCATGGCTACGAGCCTCGCGTTCAGCAAAACTTAGCACCGCCCTTCGGACGCTCCCCTCCGCAAGATCAGTACAACCAAGATACCGCACCTTTGGTCAGTGCATGAAAGCAAGCCTTTGTCGCGTGAAGACCCAATAGCTAGCAAAGGCTCACTGATCTGTTGCAGGGATACTGGATAGGCTTGGAAGCCTGGCGAAAAACCAAAGGCATAGCGAGCATCGATTTGCGGCGTCCCACGTAAGCTTTGATATAACCCGCGGCATGGATGTACACCAACTACTACTCTGCTAGCAAGGCATGCCGAGTGTGCATGCCGTGAACAACATATGTGAAAGGCTCGATACATTAACCCTCATATGCGGAAGTCACGCAGACTGCCGGGAGGACATGCTGGAGACAGTCTACTTCGTACCACGTATGGAGAAGAAGCTCCAACTAACCCAGCAGCACCTACTGTGGGCAGGTACTGTCTTGAGGAAGCCTGTCTGTGGGTGCCAATGCTGTGCTGTCAACAGGCTGGACAGATGTGTGGCTGTGCTAATGCTCAATTCTGCATGCTTTATGGCAGGCGCAACCCCTTCATGACATCAAATGCCAGGCCTCGTGGTGCGTATGGTGATGGTTACGCAGCAGAAAATCAAGGCGTACTTGGCAGTGCCCTATCAGGTACATGTCGACATCCCTGTCTGATGCTGCAGCACATGCTTTGCATCATCACTACAATCGACTGCTGCAGCTCAACCATAGGCGTGCTTTGACAGGTGCACGGTGCAAGGTTCTTAGATGTGTAGAATGGGGAGGACCCAACAGAGGGCCCAAGCGTTATCGCCAGCCAGGAACCCCCTATGATCAGGTTGTGGACCAAAAGGTTCAAGGCAACGCAACCCTGACAGCTGGTGAGCTCTGCATACCATCGTTTGCGCTATGCTCACTGTCAAGTTGGGCTCACACCAAGGTACATCGTGCAACTGTTGCGGAAAAAGACCCTCAGTCAATGGTCAGCTGTCTCTGCTTTGATAATGAGGTGCAGCACTGTCAGCACCAAGTGAGTGGTTTCTAACTAGGCACTACTGGCGTTAAGGTATGTTGTGAGCCTATCAAGGACAACCAGGCTGTGGCCTTGTCTGTTGTGCTGTAGATAGGCATCCGTTCAGAGTGTCAACTACACAATCATTGCTGCAGGTGATGTTCAGGCTGCTTTGCACAATGTTGGCGATCGCCTGTCGGCCTCAATCAGACCTGTGCGAGATGCTCCGCTGTTCAACTTTGGCATTGGGGCCTCCTTTGAGCTTGACAGGGCAGCAATGCAGCCGATTGTAAGTTGCATGCCAATTGCGATGCATGTGCTGCCCGCATGAGTGAAGTCAACCCACTGCGTGCAGTGATTCTCAAGTTGCATAAGCAGGGCCTCAGATTGCACAACGCGTTTCTGGTCACGGTCAATCGACTGGCATACATCATTTTACTGCAGCAAACTATGCCCAACGGGCAGTAGCAAGCGCTGCACCATGGACATGAGGGCAGTCTCACATGACTCTTGTGTATGTGTATGTACCAGCAATCTGTCGCTTGTGCATGTGACAATATAATGATCTTCCTTGCTTCTGGCTGCTCAAGTCCTGCAATGACTTTTATGCGGGTGTGGCATGTGGTGAGCACTAAGGCAATCTGACTGCTTCCTTGTGTCTGCTTGTGCAGTGTCGGGTGAAGATTAAGGACTTTCTTGCCATTAAGGTATGACAAGGCTCTTGCATGATGATCTTGCCTGTGTTCTGTCCCACTGCTCAGACGCATTGGATAGCTGTGTGAAATGATGCACGAGGCTGAAAACAATTCCATGTTCTAAGACACAGCATACATATGTACGCTCTGACACACTTTGTGAGTCACAGCACTGTCAATGTGCATGAGCATGGCTCTTCTGACTGTTGCAGTTGTTGCCGCGGCCTATGCTGAAGCTACACAAGAGGTTTCCACTGGGCAACACAGGCCTGGCTTTGAGAGTGGTATATGATTGTCCACTAGAAGAGCTGGATCATGCCTTGGAGCCTCCAGCCCGCCTACTTGTCAGGTCAGTTCTGGCACATATGCAGCTGAGTCAAGCTCTTACTGTGTTTTTACTGTGTTTTTCTTGTGTGAGCCATACCATAAAAGTTGCTGTGCAGCGAAGACAGAGTCAGACAGTTGTCCTGGAGATGAAGCCTGTTGCAACTTGCTTGCAATCAGGACTTGCTTCCACTGGATGCATAGTGTTGTGTCACTTAACTTTTGTTCTCAAATATGAAGTTGTACATCAACTTGTTGTCTGATGGTGAACAGGCTGGACAATAAGGCTGGATCTGGAATTCATGTTGGGCCATCAGGCGTAGAGTTTGATGAGAGGGTGCTAGCTCTTGGAGCAAATGCTGAAGCTCGGTTTGGAGCTAGTGTCGGGTTTCCCCGACAGCTTCCCGTAGTGGAGGGTCAGCAGCTGTTCAATTGGGATATACATAGGTTGGGTCTGAAGACAAGGTGGTGACAACAGCGGCTGATGATGCGTGAAATCAGCACCTTGTGTGTGAGTCTTATGTTACTCGATAAAGGACTGCTTCAGCCCATTTGGCCAGACTTACGACAAGTGTGCACACGCTTGGTCACTTGATCCAACAATTGAATTCAGTTGCAACTGTGGGGTCTACCCTGATCACCTTGTGTGCAACACCAAATGATGGCTGCTGTCTGTGCGTAGTAGCCAATGAAGCCAAATGCAGACAACCTCGAGGACTAAACGGGTTGTGTCAGCAAATGTAAATCAGGTGAATGTTTCTGCTTGCTTGAATTTGTGTTGCTGCAGCAGCTGATGTTACCTGCTGAGTTGCGCCAGTGTAGGCTGATAATGACTTTGCTGGCTATTATGTGAATGCAGCGTAGTCCTTTGGTTGGTGGTCATCAAGCAATGTTCATGGTACAGTGCTGACTCAGCACCCAATTGCATTTCAGCCTTCGTAGATCAGCAGTCAGTTAGCTAATTTATAAACACCAGCAAATAGTGCGCGTTCGCGCAGCTTCCTATTTCGTTTAATGCAAGTGGCCTCATGGGGCTTGATGAAAACGCAGAAGGTGACAAGGCACTTTCTTACCACAATTCTGACTGACACATCAAGTTCATGCCAAATCCCCTTGGCTAGGAGGACGAAATAGCCGCCTCAGCAAGTCATCAGCGCCTATGTCGGGCTGCAGCAGCGCTCCCTGTCATACGTGGCAAGTACTATCAGAGCCCTGCCAGCAAGAGCTCCATTCATACTGTGCAAGGTAGCAGGCTTATACTTATTGCACACGCAGCGGCAAGAGGCCTTGCTCACGACTGCCGCTTCCCGTCATTGCATCATGCTTCGGGCTAGCCAGAGCCGGTTGCACTTCTGCTCCTCCCCTGTTGCCTTGGCGGTAGTGTTCCTTGCTGTCTCAACGACAAACGCAGCACCTACTGCACCTGTAGCAGTCCCTCCGGTTCTGGCACCAGGAACAGAAACCAATGTGACGACAGCCCCCGCCCAGGCACCAGCTCAAGCACCAACGGCAGCTGCAGAGGCTCCCGCCGGAACTCCAACTAATCCTTTCGGTGACATGGGCTTCATCACTGTCCAAGGCAACAAGTTTGTCGACGCCAATTGCAAGGTATGCTAGTCCTGTCTGCCCTAATCATGTCCAGCCTATGGAGATTCAGCCATGATATGACTGTTCAACCCCCGCTGCTTGCAGGAGTTCTTCTTTGTTGGAGGCAACTCGTAAGAAATCCTGACAGACTCTCAATCATCTCGTTTTATGCTTCGCTTGCCTGTCTTGGCGCAACCTTGTACACGAACTGAAGCACGTGCCTCGCCGGTGCAGGTGGCTGACGCTAGAAGCCGCGTCAAATCAGCTACACCCGGATAACACAGCTTACCTTGGAGGCCGAGACCTTATCCAGTACCTGTTTGCGACAGCTCAAGCCAGCAACATCACCGTCGTCCGCACTTTAGCTGGAAGTGCAGACGATTCTGACGATTTTGTTCTGCAAACTGCACCAGGTAAGGCTTTGTTCTATCATCTGTTCTTTGCACAAGGCTCAGGCTTGTTTGATTGATGTTGCCCGGCTCTGCAGTATACGCTGCAGGGTAAGCTTTTAAAAAGTAAACTACAGTAGACTGTGTTCTCAGTGCTATGTGTTCATATGCTTTTCAGAACACACGTTCAAGGCATGCTCATCATCGCAGGTGTATACAACGAAGTTGCTTTCCAAGGCTTGGACAAGATCATCAATGATGCCAGTGAAGCAGGCATCAAGCTCATCCTTCCCTTCACAGACAACTGGCATTTTCAAGATGGCCTCTTCCAGTACGTTGAGTGGGGCCATTCAATGGCCACTGGGGACTTCTTTACTGACCCAGCAATCATCCAGCTCTACAAGAACCATGTGACCGCCATTGTGAACCGCACCAACACTCTCAATGGTCGCCAGTACAAGGATGAGCCCGCTATCTTTGCCTGGGACCTGATCAACGAGCTGCGTGATGGCTGCAACACCAGTGCACCCAATGCTACCTGTGACCCAGCATTCACCGGCTCTGTACAGGTATTGGCTCTTGATTTGCTCAATAGACGTGAAATTGATTTGTACTGGTTCACAGAGCATGCTTGACTCTTCCGTATATCTTGCTTTGTGTTGAGCTTGGTTGCCCACTTGCACCTGAGTGTCTGGTAACTGAAGCACCTTGCTGCTGCTGCTTGCAGCTGTGTACATGTTTGTCATGCTGCTGCATGATGGTTGCGCCAGGTAGCTTCATGACAACTTGCTGGCGCCTGCCATCAAGGCATAAGCACTGCGTCAAAGGCAATCACATCAGGCAGCAACACATGCACAAGGGCTGCCTTGGGCAGAACATGCATGTTACTCAGCAGACGTGCAGCCTTCAGCACATGGCTCACACCCATGTTGTCTCTCTCATCTCCAGGCCTGGATTGAGGAGGTGAGCGCATTTGTGAAGGCAGCAGACCCCAACCACCTGGTGACTGTGGGCGAAGAAGGCTTCTATGGTCCCGGCTCCCCAGACTTGGGCTCCAACCCTTCTCCAGGTCTTTGCACACCTATATGGATATGGTCTGTCTGACAATGTAAAGGTTGTTAGGATGCCGGCACATGTCTTATCTTATTGCAGACGTTGTGTCAGCAGATTCACAAAGCCTGTATGCAAAGCTTTGAAGCTTGCAGCTTGTGTGCTCTTCTTGCATGTGGACCTTGTCACTGCTGTTTTCTCAGCAGAAGCCTTGCCTGGAAACAGAAAGCAACAAAGCTGCAGGTGGTTCAGTATGCATGAGCCTATGTGCATGCATCTGGACTTTGTGCATGAGCCTCGTTTGTTGCTTTCCTTTTCAAGACAAGGCTTTTTGCTGAGAAAACAGCAGTGGCAACACAAACACCTGTACACAATATTTGCAGCATCCATGTGTGCATTGAGCGCTGTTGGGCACAATTGATTCCCGGGCATGCTAGAGTTTCTAAGGGCTGATCAATAACTGTTTGTCCTAGGCGCTGGCACATGGTGTTCCTTGACAGGGCAGAACTTCACCCAGAATATGGCCCCTGCCACCATTGACTTTGACGGCGTTCACATCTGGCCTGACCTTTGGACAGTAAGCCTCACTTTGCTGCCTGTCTATGTCCAGCTATGGCTGCATTTGCAGTGGGGTTGTTTGGCACCTCAGGTACTAGACATTGGCAGTGCGGCACAGTCTTAATTGCGTTTGGAATTGCACAGACAGCCTCTCAATCATACAGTTGTAGACATGAAGCCATCGGGCACAAGCTGCATCAGGGGTCAGATCTTGGACGTAGACACGTAACAGGTCACCGTATGAAGGACAGTCTCCAACTACTGGCTGTGATGATGTGCAGGTGAAAGACCCTGTAAGCTTCACCACTGCATGGTTGACTGCTCACATTGCCAACGCGCAGTCACTGGGAAAGCCCTTCATTGTTGAGGAGTTTGGCAAGTCCATCAATGCTCGTGATCCAACCACCATCAGCACTGTCAGAGACCCAGTCTTCACTGCTGTGTATAACATGCTGAACAGCAATCTGAAGGCAGATGGCATCTTCAAGGGTAAGCTGAATTCAAGCAGCGACAATGCAACGCAACAAAACAGGACCAGGCTGTGTTTTTTGTCTAACACTGGTGGAGTTGGTGTGTTACAGCTATGACTGTGTCATGCTTTATGTGGCATGCAGTCACCTAGTCATCATAGTGTTGCTTGCATTTGCTTACATCCGGCTGCCCATTGGAAGTCAAACTGTGGACTAACATATGATTGCAAAGCCTGGTAGATTTGCTGAATTGCATAGCAATTGTATGCAGTCACACCACGATTTACTGCTATACATGAATGTTGTGTGTGTGTCATTTACACGGTCGCCGCTATGTTGCAGGGGCAGCTTTCTGGGAGTTCAGCTATATTGCAGGCCCCCCTGACAGCAATCAGGTTCTGGTCAATGAGTCAACCTGGAGCAGCATCATTGAGCCAGCTGCTGATGGTGCACTTCAGACCATGCTCTCAAACCCTGCTGTCAGCAACTGTGTGCCAGGTACACACAACCTATGCCTTGTTATTGGTGACATGGTAAAAAGCTTGCTGCTGTAAGTGTTAAATAGACTTGAAGTTGCAAGGCCATCATTGCATTGTACTGCTATACGCATGAGGCTGAATGTTGATCAAATGATGCCGGCAAAGGTGTCAATTATTGCAGGCGCAGGACAAATGACTGCATGCTGGTATCAAACGCTGCAGCAGCACCGTGCTGTTGTGGGCAAATCAATGACCTTTTTGTGCGGTGCTGAGATGTAATTGTATGTGTGTAGGCCCATTGAAGAGCACCACTGGCAGTACTGCAACTGCTGGCAGACGCTGAGGGAAGGAGGCATAGGTGTAAGCTGTTGCAGCCTTGTGCTGCAGAGATCTGTAGCTTACTAAATGCTTGTGGATGCATGACATTCAAGATGGGCACTGTATGTTGGCTGCCAGCATCTACTGCTGTCACAGTACATGCTTGAAGGGGTGCTATCTTATTGAGTGGACGTGCAGCAGGTGTACAGCAGGGATGCGTTGGGTTGCTGTGCTTAATAGAGCATATTTGCTCGTTAGCTGCGTCTATAAAGTAATCATAAGATAGATGACACATGTCCATTTTGCATTTGCAGCACCAATTCCTGGCCTATATAAAAACATAAATATGTGGCCTGCTCTGTATGTGTACTGACAGGCGACTGTTGAGGCTGGTGAACAGCTGTGTTGTAATTGTGTTGCACGCAATGATCAAACCTGAGGTTCTGCATGATGTTTAGAAAGATGCAACACTCCTAAAATGGCAAGCTACTGCTCCTGCAGAAGTGGCTGACACTCACAGGTTGTGGCTTAGCTATGACGTATAGCATAAGCATACAGCTTACGCTATACAGCTTGTATTTAGACATGAGTCAGCCTGTGTTGCCTCACAATCATATTATCTGAACTGAGGCAAGCTACATCTAAAGAAAACTGTAGACTGTGAGCTACAACAGGCAATCTGAATGAGTCTTGCCATTGCCTTCCTGTGGTGACAATCAAGTATTTATGCCAATACCCTATCGTCAACAACCCAACTGTGCTCACGGGCAAATCAGCTGCCTGAGCTCCATTCTGAACTCTGCCAACAGGAAGTGTTCAACATGTCTTGCCAAGGGACGGTTTGCTGACTTCAGGCCACTGATATAGCTGGAGGAATTGGAAAGAAGAGGCCAACTAACAACCCCAAAAGTGCGCCAACGCAAACCTGCAGACATCTTGAGATCTTTAGTGATTGCAATGTGATGTGCGCTGTTGACACAAGCAAAGGGCCAATAAATGCTTTGACTTCAAAGGGAAGTGACACAGGCAAAACATGCAGTGAACAGATTAGAGTCAGCACCTGAATGGGTGTGTGTCCAAGCACCTCCTTCAACTTGGTCTCACTGACAGCATGACCTTCGAGCAAATCCTCTAGCAAAATGTTCAGCACTTCTGCTTGTTTGCCTGCAGACATGTCACAACAGTTT